>OLQF01000003.1_pt1 | contig 238131 bp, 195 predicted proteins | sample 1643171 | NCBI WGS metagenome assembly OLQF01 (sample SAMEA3136702, study PRJEB25190) | human gut metagenome | reverse complement strand
AATGTTCAGTTGCCAGATTCTCTGGCATGATCAATCAAGATTCCGAGAGATCATTATGGACACTTTTATGAGTTAAACTGCTGCACATTCATTTTAAGCAATACCCCATATGGGTATATTGTTTACAAAAATCACATTATACCCTTATGGGGTATTTGTCAAGTACTTCTTGGTTCTTTCCAAGGTTAGACCCCTTAAGGAATCGTAAACGCCAAACCATGCGCTCTGTCTATATAATGTGAACTCTGCATATATTTTAGACTAAATGGAGGTATGGGGGAGAGACATCTCTGAAAAGTTATTCAGTGCAGACAAGTCGTTTATAGGCTCAAAAAGTATGCGTGTACAAAGCAGCGAAGCTATGTCCGCGAAGCTGTTTCTCGAATTTGTGACGCTCATCGTAAGAAACAGAATGTATAAGCTGCTAAAAGAAGAGATGCTCAGAATAGAAACAAGTCCTAATTATCTGACCGTTCCTGCCGCAATCCGTGAACTGGAAAAATTTGAAATTGTGCGATATAACGGTGAAAAGTACAAACTGGATTATGCAGTAACGAAAAAACAGAAGGACATACTGGCGGCGTTTGAAATGAATACAGAATACTTCATTCAGAAATCAAACAAAATCAGTGAATTACTACAAAATGAATTATCCATGAAGGACGATTTGGAGGAGGAAGAAGATGGCCAGGAAGAAAACGATTGCTTCGATTGAAGCAGAAATGGAGAAGGTAAAGAACGAACTAAAAAAAACGATTTCCACAGAAATCTTGAATTTCCACAATCAGCTCCTACATAATTAATACTGTATAATATCAATTTTTAATACACCAACTTCTTAGGAGCCTTACGAGGCTTTACTCTCCGTAAGGCTCTCATCATTTTATTATGGTGCGGTCTACTGTTTTACCCAGACATCAATCCTCTAATCTAAACGATAAGCAATCTCCGCCTGCTTCTTATAAAAAGCAATTCCCAGCTTCATCTTCTGTGTTATGCCCTCGTCTTGCATCTCAAATGCATAATTCTTCTCATCAATCTGCTGGAGTGCCATTTCAGAAAGTGCTGTCAATTTTTCGGTAACATTTTCTGGGGCAACGGTTCCACGCAGCACCTTCAGTTCAATCAGAATACCAGGCATCTTTTTGTTCAGCGGCATCATCTGAATGTCATACCTACCATCTCCGGCTTCACGGTTAGAGGTGATCCTATAACGATTGTTCATGATTGCGTACAGCCCCAACATCAGACCATGATAAAAGCTTTCGGATGAAGCATCATAAATACTAATGGTCTGCCGTAAAAAATCCTGCAAGTGTTTCTGTAAATTTGGTACATCCTGCATTATAATCGCCTGCTGGATAGCAATCGCAGTAGACGGTGAAATGCTATCGGCAAGGCAGGACAGAATTTCTTTTTCATACACATAGAAAATCTCCTTATTGGGAATCGCTATGGTACAGATATTATTCCCATCATACAACGCCTGTCGATCAACAATCTTCAAATATCCTGCCATCAACAGGAAACTGTAAATCGTATAAGGGTTTCTTTTTATTTCAGGGTAGATGACTGCTGTGTCCACATAGGTAGAGATTGTCTTTCCCTGCATCAACAGCTGCAAATTCTCCTGAATCTCCGATGTCGCTCCCTTGATAATTTCTCCAATAATACTGTTATTTCCGGTAGACTGCCAGAATGCTTGTGGCGAGCAATGTTCATTGATGTAGTTAATAACGGACCATGGATTGAATATTTCTGTTTCTCCGAACAAGTATCCGTCATACCATTCGCATACTTCACTGAGCTTCATCTCGACTCCATAATATTGAAGCATTACAGAAACCTCATCCTGTGTAAATCCGAAATACCTGCTGTAACGAACATCCAGAACAGAATCGACGCTCAGATTGTTCAGTCCGCTGAAAATGCTCTCTTTTGCAACCCGCAGAATCCCGGTCAGAAATCCATAGGCAAGATGGCGATTATCTTTGAATGCACATGAAAACAGATTACGCATAAAGGAAACAATCTGATTGTAGTAGCCTCTCATAAAGCCATTCTGAATCGGTGTGTCATACTCATCAATGATAATGACAGGAGCTGTACCGTAGTAGGAATCCAGCATCTGTGACAGCTTACCGAGCGAAAATGCCAAATCCACTTCATTGGGTGAACCGGAAGCAATCTTCTCAAAGTCCTGTTTTTCATATTTATTAATGGCAGAACCATCCAATATTTCCGAATGGCGCAAATACTCATTTCGCAGCAACTGAGCGATTGAATTTAGTGCCAATTCCCATGTATCATATTTTACATCTTTAAAGGTGAGAAATATGACCGGATATTTACCTTGATGCTTGCGGTAATCCTTGCCGCAGCCCCAGATCTTTTTATCACGGAAATACACGGAAGTATCTTTGTCGGTCTTTTCAAAAAAAACGCGAAGCATATCCATATTCAATGTTTTGCCAAAACGTCGAGGACGGGTAAACAGCGTAACCTTTGCGCGGGTATCGAGGAAATCTTTAATCAGCAGTGTCTTATCCACATAATAGAAGTCCGATACCGCTTCCCTAAAATCAGAAACGCCTATTGGTAAGGGGCGAAGCTTTACTGTCTGCTCCTGTATAGCGGCATCGCTTGTTCGACCGTCCTCCGGCTTTACAGCGTTGACGGGCAACAGCCAGGACTTTCCTTCTTTCATAGCGCCAGCAATTCTTCCATTTCGGCACAGCATCGTAATGCGGCGTTCTGAAATACCCCAAGCCTGTGCAGCGGTTTTCACATTCATATATTCCATACAGTGCCCCTCCCTTGTTTTCTATTGTAGAATACCACTCATTTAGCCAAATATCAAGTTATCGGAACGATATTCAGCGCTTACTAAAACCGGCTTCAATGGCATCATGGATGGAATAGTCCATGATGATCTCATCATGTAATCCCACCGGCTCCAACTGCTTGATTCCTCCGCCAAAGCGGGAGCCGATACCGGCCGCCATAATCAGTAATGTTGTTTTTTTCATATGTTTTGTTATTCCTCTTCATCAGTATCTGGAGGCATTCTAACTTATTCTGCTAATACTCAAAACTTCGTAAAACACCTGTCTCCATCCATTTTCCAAGGAAATACATTTGAAATTTTCTTCTTGTATAAACACACATTTCACATATTTTCCTTTAAATACTTTTCTAATCCTTTTACGCTCTTCACCTGTAAACATAGAATAGTTTTTTTTACAAAAAATCACCTCTGAGATATTCGCACGTTTTCCCTGTTGATAAAGATATTCATATATCTGCAATATATCTTCTTCTCTTTCTATAATACAAACCAACATTTGTTTCCCCAGATGCTGTTGCTGTATTTCATACCTACTCCAATTCGCTTCTACCCAGAAACAATTCGTCAATTCTCTGAGATGTGATTTTACAACAAATCCTCTTGCGTTGTCAAAAATAGCCATAATTCTTTCCAGTGCGTTTTCCCATTGCTCCGGATACACAATCTGCTCTTCTAATTTTCTAAGCATTCCCCATAATTTGATCAAATCTATCCTTGTTTCTTCTAATGTGATTTTTTGCAAATTTACAATATTTTTATTCAAAATTCTCTATTATTTGTAACGGAATCTAAAACTTCTTTTAGTAAATTATTTCTGATATAAGAGTAATTCAGTTTTTGTTCCCCAATTTGCTTTATCACAACAATTTCTTTATTTCTATTATATTTCCTTGCATATTTGCTTGCCCAACTGCTCACTTCAAACTCTGTTTCATCAGAAAGAACTTGATAATGAGTTATCGTATCATAAACAATATTCCGCAATTCTTCGCAGGATAAGATTTTATTAATACTAACAAATTCTTCTCCGGTAATTGTATCTATTACCATTTTGGTTATTTCCAAAGCTCTGACGTAACTCATCCCTACCTGCACCAGAGAATGTACAATTGATTATTTCGCGCCAGGGGATCCGGAGCGGAACGTAGTTCCGCTCCACCTGTTTTTGTTTGCGAGCCACCGGCTCGCCTTTGGGATCCGCTTTTGTGGCTACCTAATGGAACGTGCGCAGTATTCACGCATGTTCATACTGCCGGTCTCTATCCAGTATGCGGTGTGTGCATAACGGTCTACGATAGCTTCCGCCTGTACCCCACCGCCCAGACGCATGATCCAGTCATCCTTCCGGTACTGGGTACAGAAGATGGTGGAGGTGGCATCGGAGCGCCGTTCCATCAGTTCAAACAGGAAGTATAGTTCGCTGTCCGAGATATCTGACACCGGCCATTCATCCAGGATGAGGAGCGGGATGCGCCCATACTTGTCCAGTAGTTTCTTTTGCTTTCCTGGGAGAAGGGAGGCATCATCGTACTCCATCAATAAATCCGGCAGCCGGATGTATTGTGTCTTGACCTGATTCAGACAGGCCTGCTTTCCTAATGCACAGGCGAGATAGGTTTTGCCTGATCCCGTAAAGCCCTGGAGTATGATACTTTGGCGATGGCTGATATACTGGCACTGGAAAAGTTCTCCCAGGAGGTTCCGGTCAAGTCCCCGCCTGTCATAAAGGATACCTTGGCTGTCAGCCTGGGGAAACCGCAGCCGTGCTGCTTTGATAAGTCGCTGTATCCTGTTGTTGTATTTCTCCTGATAGATGTAATCCACCAGCCTCTGTATACGCTCATCAAACGGTAGGCTCACGGTCGCCGGATCAGACTGCTGTGCTTCAAGACCGGCAACAGCTTCCCCAAAGTTCATTTCGCGCAGCTTGCGCCGGGTTTCATCATTGATCATCACGGCCACCTCCATAGTATTCGCTCCCTCGAAGATAGCCCATTGAATCGGCTTTTCTTCCCTTCCCTTTTTTCTGCTCCTGGTAGATCTGGTCTTGATTTGCTGCCAGAATAGAATTAAGATGGTGGTAACGGGGCTTTTTGATCCCATTCGTGATGGCGAATTCACAGGCAGCTTCCAGGCGTGCTTCGGAATACTTGTTGCTCAGGCGCAGAACGGCCAGCGAGGGATTATAGCCCTGTTCTTTTATGCCCACGCCCTCGAAAATGCGATCAATGACTTCACTTGTATATCTCCCAATCGATGCTGCCCAGTTCTTGATCCTGGCATCATCCCAGGGGGAAAAGCGGAATTTATCTGGCATGTCCTCCGGATGGGTGGAATACTGGTTCTTTCTTCCGGCAGGAAAGCGATTGTGTGTAGCCAGACGCATGGAGCCGCTGTAGATCTCCACTGTACTGTCCGTGACCTTCAGATCTACTGTTTTGCGGGCATACTGGTAAGGACATGAATAACGGTTGTATTCAAAGACCACATGATAATCGATATTCACTTTCCGGCCATAGAGCCAGATCGATATCTCATACGGAATGGCAGGCAGGGGATGGAGGCTTTCCTTTTCATCCAGATAAGCTTCATAGCGGCTGCCTTCCCGTTTCTGGAAACTCTGATGGTTGAATTCATAAAGCTTCTTTGCCACAGCCGCTTTTAGGTCAGGAAGGGAATAAAAGACCTCATTCCTCAATTTTGCGATGACTGCCGTTGCAATCTTGCCGACAGTGCCTTCTACGGAAGCTTTCTGCTTGGGTTTGCGCACCCCGGCTGGCATGATGGCAGTCTGATAATGCTCACCCAGGGCCTCATAGTCTGCTGTGAGGAGAATCTCCCCATTCTTTGGATGGGAGACAACGCCCGTTTTTAGGTTGTCGCAGACCAGCCTTGTTGTCACCCCGCCAAAGAAGCCATACATATGGATATGTGCACGGATAAAGGAATCCATCTTCATATCCGGACAGGGTTCCACATAAGAATACTGGCTGTAAGGGAGCGTACCTACGAACAGATATACTGTAACAATCTCCCCTGTGGATGTGTCCACGTAATTCATTGTGGGGCCGGACCAGTCCACCTCCATAACATCACCGGGTTTATGCTCAAGGTGATTGGTCAACTTGTTGACAATAATGTAGCCACCATAGCCCTGACAAAATTTCGTGTAACCCATGGGGATGCTGCCATCTGACTTACACTTGTCCTGATATTCCTGCCAGAGCAGCTTCTGCGTCACCCCGACACGTTTCAGCTCCTGATGGACGTATTCGTAGTCTGGCTGTCCATACAAGGTCTCCACGGCGTGCTTGTCCGGATAAAACATGCGATAGACCGCATCCTCATCCAACTGGCGAACATCCTCAAAAGTAATACCGCGTTTGTCAGCGATATGGATAACATCGCCGACAGAGTTCTTTGACATGTGCCGGGTTGCTGCGATCGCATTCCGCGACAGCCCTGCACTCCGAAGCTCCAGTATGAGCTTCACATTGATTTTTCTGGCCATAGTAGTGGCCTCCCTTCTGTAGAATTAGAGGAGATTCCTCTAACGTGATTCTACAGAAGTTGATGGCTGAAGATAAGTACTATCTTGAAAGTGGATCTATTGTGCGAGACGGCATCGCGGTGGATCTATTACCCGTATAGGTGGATCTGAAATGCGTGACGGTGGCCCTGCGGGCGCGAAATATTCAATCCACGCTTCAATGGACGGTTAGGCCGGTGGTTCGTCGAAAGAGCCGGACATTAACGCCCTATTATGAGAACGCAGTCAGAAAGGAGGAAATCGCACGATGCAGCGCACATATCTTGCAATAGCTCTTAAAAGCTATTACGCTTCCGCAGAATGCGCCGCCCGCCACCTCGACCCACTTACCACAAATCTGGTCGTGGCGGATTTCTCCCGCACTGAGAAAACTATCTGTCTCGCTGTGTCTCCTTCCCTGAAAGCATATGGTATTCCGGGTCGCGCCAGACTGTTCGAGGTCGTACAGAAGGTCAAAGATGTCAATGCGAATCGGTTAAGGGAAGCGATACGACTAAGAAAAGCTGTGTACAAGGACGGTAAACCATCCTTATCCTCTGCCTCCTATGATTCCTTATCCCTTGCCGCCGACCCGTCACTCGAACTCTCTTACCTTGTTGCACCACCCCGGATGGCATATTATGAAAAGGTGTCACGGCAAATCTATGGCATCTATCTGAAATACATCGCACCGGAGGACATTGTCGTTTACAGTATCGACGAGGTGTTCATCGATGCCACCTCGTACTTATCCCACTATAATATGACGGCACACGACCTCGCCATGACAATGATCCGGGAAGTGCTTTATACGACTGGCATCACGGCCACTGCCGGAATCGGTACGAATCTGTATCTGGCAAAGCTGGCAATGGACATCACCGCAAAACACGCCGCGCCGGACAAGGACGGTGTCCGCATCGCTGAGCTGGATGAAGAGAGTTTCCGTTATCTCCTCTGGGATCACAAACCGCTCACAGACTTCTGGATGACTGGTCCCGGCACTGTAAAACGGCTGGAAAAGCACGGCATCCGTACGATGGGCGAGCTGGCCTATTTCAGTACCGTCAATCAGGATATCTTATATAAGGAATTCGGTGTTGATGCTGAACTGCTGATCGACCATGCCTGGGGTCTGGAACCCTGCGGCATGAAAGAAATCAAAGCCTACAAACCCAGCACCAACAGTATCTCCGAGGGGCAGGTACTTTCCTGCCCTTACCCATACGACAAAGCCCGAATCATTGTCATGGAGATGGCTGACAGCTTAGTATTACAATTAACAGATAAGGGACTGGTTACGGATAGCCTGACGTTGGATGTGGGCTATGACCGGGAAAACTGCGACAGCGGTAAGTATAGAGGCCCGGTACACATTGATCACTACGGCCGCACCGTTCCGAAGGGTGCTCATGGCAGCACAAAACTGGATAATCCGACCAACCTCGGCAGTATCCTGATCTCTGCCACAACTGAGCTGTTCGAGAGAATAGCTGATAAAACACTGACCGTGAGACGGATCACAATAGCCGCTAACCGTGTGGTCAAAGACGAGGGATTCTTCCAAGTTGACCTGTTCACAGACACGACCAAGCTGGAAAAAGAGAAGAAGCTACAGAATGCGATGCTTGGTCTCAAGAAGAAGTTCGGAAAGAATGCCGTTCTGAAAGGAACCAACTATCTGGACGGAGCAACGATGAGAGAGAGAAATCAGCAGATAGGCGGCCATAAGGCTACGTAAGGAGGGCGAACATGGACTACAAGAACATACCGGAAGGCAGAGCCGTCCAAAGTAAGTATGGCAAAATACTCCACGCTTCCCGCCCGGAGCCACCACGTAATCATCCACGGATGCCGATGTCAAATCGCGCTAAAATCTTCTCTCCTTTTGCCGCCTTACGAGGCTATGAGGATGAGATTGCTTCTGAGGGCAAGGATCACCTAAAAGGAAATAGAATCTAACTGTCTGAAGAAGGCAAGGAAGCTCTGAACCAAAAGATCAGCCAGCTTCAGAAGGGACAAGAGATCACAATAAAATATTTCACGGACGGCTACTATGAGGATGTTGCCGGAGTATTGGATGCTGTGGTGGATTCGATCAACAAAGAACTGCGAATATACACAGGATTTATAAATGATACCGGCAAAGAGCTGCCGACCATTATTGCATTTGAGGATATATTAGAGATTGGGGTGAATATAACTTGAATTACTATTTTTGCGATGCCTGCCGCTACTGCTTCTCTGCTGAGAAGCTGCCTGACCGCTGCCCAGACTGCGGAGCACAAATATATAAGGAGAAGTCAGCGGTACGCTTGGCGAATAAAAATGAAATAGAGGAATTGCTCAGATACGGGCAGAAGATAATAACTGACCAGCGCCCCCACTGTGTATCACTCACAGCGAGGGCTTTTTTTGAACTCCAGGAGTTCATCTTATTTCCATTACAAACTAAATGCTTCCATCATGAGCCGAATTCCGACTTTCAGACCTTCCTCAAAAGCAGTCTTCTCCCATGCACAGCACACCGTCCCCTGCCGGTCCGTGATCTTTTCCCAAAGTGGAATCTTATCTCCGACATAATCATCTACCAACCTATCCATACCATCTAGCCCACGCAGCCACTCTTCCAGTTCCCTTTCCTTGACCTTTGCTGCTTTCCCAGCAATTGTGTTTTTCTCTACGGGGTTGTTCTCTGTGTAATGCTCGTAAATCAGATCCAGCAGGTTCTCCACCGGCGGATAATACTCTGGCTCCGTTTTCTTCAAATACTCCTCCAGCATTTCCTTCAGTTTTTCTATAATGCTACCATCCTTCCCAACTGAGATTCACATCCTCAGTTACGGCACATATTACCGCACACTTCTGTACATAGCAACCTATTTTTTGCGGTTTTGGGGATGCCCCATCTTCTCCTTCGCATCATCCGGCACATCGATTAGTCCGAACCGATAGAACATCCCGTAGATGTAAGTCACGCCCCGGATATCGCCCAGAGCTTTCGGTCGGTCTACCACTTCTCCCACCTTTTTAATATTCTTCAATGCCAACAGCACTGAACTCCACGCCAAACTTTTACTCTTCTCCCGGCGGTCGATCCACAGCTCTTTTGTGTACTCACCGTTCCTACCTTTCCGTACCTCATAAGAGAATGGCAACCCGGAGTAAGTTTTGAATTTTACACCGGCATAAGCCACAACCACTCCCCAGAAGTTTTCTTCTGTCGGATCAGACCTCCATCGCTTCATCGCTCTGTATCTCCGCTGCCGTTCTGCTCCAACACTGATTTTTTCTTTTTCTGCTGTACTTGGAAAGTACACACCTTTTTTATATGGCAGGTACGAGGTGACTGAGGCTTTGGAAAGCTGGAGAGCATTTGCGGTTGAGAGAATTGCTTCTTTATAGTTCTGTGTTTCTCGATACTCCTCAAAGGTATCCCGCACCTTCTCCGCCACTTCCGATTCATACACGTCGGCTGTGATGAGCAGCTTCCGTACCTTTATTGGATTTAATCCCAGTTTCTCACCGATGGCCTGTAAGGACATCTCAGAATTATAAAGGGCCACAGCAGCGTCCATCTGATCTTTCAAATTCTTCCCGGCATCGTACTCCGGCTTCAGCTTCTTCCGACCACCGCCGGGCTTCCGGGGGTTATATGCTCTTTTCTCTCCCATAATTATTCGTGCAGCTCCAGCGGCAGTCCATCCGGGTCATGGAAGAAAGTCATTTTCTTACCAGTGTAATCATCCACACGGATTGGCTCACATTCAATTCCTACCTCCGTCAGCTCATTCACTGTCTGTTCCACGCTATCAACGCAAAATGCAAGATGACGCAGACCGCAGGCCTCCGGCCGGTTCACACGCTTTGGAGGATTTTCTTCAGCGAAGATCTCCAACTCTGTGTGCTCGTTAACACGCAGATCCAACTTCCAGTCCTTACGCTCGGGGCGGTAGTTCTCTCTGATAACAGAGAAGTTCAGCTTGTTCACATAAAAATCCTTAGCTGCTTCGTAGTCAGATACGATGATTGCAATATGATGTATTTTTGATAAATTCATTTTGTGTCACACTCCGTTTCTTTTGTTTTTGTTCTTCTTTTATTTCCGTTATAAACTATATATCCACCTTCAAAATATACCGTGTGAACTCCTGGGGGGGGCAGTTTGTCCACACGGCATTTCTTTTTTTCTTGGTGTTTATTTCAGTTTTTCCAGAATCTCGTCCGCGCTCATACCGCCGGCCAACAGCTTCTTAACCACATTCTCGGCTTCAGCCTTCTTAGCTTCTTCAGCGACCTTAGCATCGGCCTTTGTCTTCTTTGCTTCCAGAGCTGCCACTTCTTTTTCAGTCTTCTTCAAAGCAGACTTCTTCTCTTTCAAGTCAGCCTTCAAAGTATCAATGTTGGCGGTGATGGATGCGATCTCATCAGTCAGGGAAGTGATAGATTCCTGCTTCTCTGCGATCTGAGATGCGTAGTCTTTAGTGATATTGATTTTGGGACGATTTTTGCTACCTTTCGTTCTGGGCATAGGACACAAACCGCTTTCCTGTTATGATGGTTCAAGTATATCACAAATCTGCAAATAAATCAGCCTTATACACTCCATTCTCCAACATCTGCTTGAAGCTATCCTTTACTGCTGCGACATCCTCGTGATAGGTCATGCCATACCAGGTATCGTTGGTCTTCAGAACCTTTACAGACATCTTTCCCTGCTCCAAAAGTTCACCGATAAAGATTGGAATCAGATACTCTGCCTTCAGCGGATTGCCCGGCACTTCTTTTTCAAAGAACTCCTTAAACCCCTCTTCCAGTGTAGTAAGGAACTCAGGTGTCAGTCCCCACATATTCATGGAAACCAAAGAATCTGTGTCGATTGCCACACCGTCCGCTTCTGCGCCGTTTGCAGTCTTTACGATGTTCTTCGTCTCCACAACTTCGGTCAGGTTATTCCGCTCGTCCATCTTGCAGATACCACGGGTCACACCGCCGTTATCGGACAGCGTGTTCTTCAGAACAAATCCCGCCATGCAGGACTTTCCGCCGTTTACCAGATAGTCATGGACGGCCTTGAAGCCTTCTTTGCCATAGTAATCATCTGCATTGATCACAATGAACGGCGTATCAATCACATTTTTCGCTGCAAGCACCGCCTGACCAGTTCCCCACGGCTTCGTCCGACCTTCCGGCAAGCTGCCCGGAATATCGTTGATGTCCTGGAAAGCATAATCAACGGTCACATTATGAGAAGCGCAAATGGAGGCAATGCGGTCACCGATGACCTCTTTGAATTCTTTCTCGATATCCTTACGAATGATAAATACTACATGGTTGAAACCTGCCTCAATCGCATCATGAATTGAGTAGTCCATGATGATATGGCTAGCATCATCAACCGGCTCCAACTGTTTAATTCCTGTTCCAAATCGGCTGCCGATTCCGGCTGCCATGATAAGTAATGTTGTATTCATCTTTTTCTTTCCTATTTTTTAATTAACTAGCATATTATATATATACTGATTAGAACGATTTCTCAATGTATTTAATGTGTGTTCCACCTGTATATAATCAATTTTTCTGTTACCGTTGGTTTCTCCATAATTCCTATTGCTCAACCCACACCAATTTAAAATATTATCAATTCTATCGTCTTTTTTTATTTCACCAGTTTGATTCATTGCTCCTACTCGATAAAACTCTTTTTCAAAAATAATGGAAAACGCAATCCCGTGAAAAGAATTGGAGCAAACACATTCTGCATTTTCAATCAGATTTAAAAAAGCGTCTGGTGCTACATCCCACATGACTTTTATTCCATACTTTTTAGCCTTTATGGCACTATATCCCGTAAAGGGCGTTACAATTTTGCACCCCCCCATCCTCTCAGCTACTCTTACTGTCTGTTTTAATGCATCTTCATCATAGTTGATCGTATAAAGGAATATATACTTTTCTTTTAAGATACGCTCTTTATCGTATAGTCCCGAATAATCTTCTTTTGTAAGCAAAAATGTAGGATCTAAAACGGTCTCAATGCTTCTTTTTGTATGCTTTTCAAGAAATTCTCTCGTGTCAATTTCTCTTACTGAAACATTCTCAAATGTCTCCATAGCACTACAAATCCTATCACAATCAACTTCGTTTAAATGTGAACCACAGCTTACAGCATATGTAGCCTTCTTGGAAATACCCGGAAGAAAAAAAGCCTCCGAAAAATCTCTTGCAGTCGTATTCCAAATCTGATCGCTTCCAGCTATAACTAAATCATATTTACCAGCAATTTCTAGTACTTCCTCTGTCGAAGTGCAACGTTGCGTCATTTTCAAATGTTTCTTCCTCATTTCTGAAAATGATGCACTTCTCTTAGATATTGCTTTATAATGCTGTACTGATATTAAATTTCTTAATATATCTTTTTTAGAATGAATTTTCCTAAAGACAGCATATTGTTGTTGCTGTGCTTCTGGCTGAAAATCAATAATATCATTTTCAATGTTGTCAAAATGAGTTGTTAAATATTTTTGTAACGCATAAGCTTGAAGAAACGAGCCGTTATTATTAGGCGCATGAAATGTTATAGTTGCTGTTTTCATATTATTTAACGCCATTAACTATGGCATTATCTCCTTCCATTTTATTAAAACCGATTCATTACACTTTCAGGCAGCATTTTACACAGATGAAACAACAATTTCCCCATATTCCATTTCAGCATATAGAACGGAATCGCTTTCACTACTACAACAGGCGAAAAGGTTTTTACTGCCATCTGGACATCCGGATTATTAAGATATTCAATATAAGTATCATAATTTTCTTTTGAAGATGCTTTTGAATTATGTGAAAGCCTCAACGCAAGCTGAACCGCTGAAAAAATCAAAGTCCCCTGCCAAAATTCATTTGTATTGATTCCGCCTTTTATTGCCATCGAATCAATTTGTTTACGAGCATCAATTAATTTGATTTTATTTTTTGTCATGAGAATCGGATTTCCATTACTCGTAACATTCGCACTGCCCTCCCGAATTGTCAAGTAATAAAGGGTTCGTTCCAGAACTCCAATTGATTCAGCAAATAGCAGATAGGTATTGATAAATTTAGTGTCTTCTCCCAGAGAAAGGGAAGCGTCAAATTGAAGATTATTCTTTTTTATCGTCTCAACATCCAGCATGATTCTCCAAAGTGCCGTATGCTCTTTTCCAGTGCGTAAACCTTTTTTTCCTTTTAACCACTCATTTACATCCTCGTATGAATGTCCCAGAAAAGAAGGAATCACCTCTTTTGCAATCTGATCGTCTCGGAAACTTCCATGTAACTCAAAGACATGTTCATTTTCCTTTTTTCCTGACACTTTATCTGCATATCCATACAGTACAGCGTCCACATTCTGAGTAATTGCAAATTTTACACAGCTCTCGATCAAATCGTTTTCAAATGTATCATCCGAATCAAAGAAAAATAATTTTTTTCCATTTACTTTATCCAACCCAAAGTTTCTGGCCTTTGAAACGCCCTGATTTTCCTGATAATAGTATTCAACTCTTGAATCTTCTGCCTGATACTTTTTAATGATTTTCGCTGTGTCATCACGGGAGCCATCATCCACAAAAATTATTTGTAAATTTTTGTATGTTTGCTTCTTCAATGAATCAATCATCGGCTGGATATATTGCTCTGTATTGTACGCTGGTATCACAATTGATACCAAATCACCGTTTTCTAACATCTGATTCCTCCGATTTGTTTATCTATGTAATAATTTCTTGATTTTTTGTCGGGTCGTTTTGGGCAAAACACGCCGAACCACATTTTTGGCCTTTTGCTTTGGAATGCGGCACCAAAAGTAAAATTCAACTCCTTTATATCCCCATTTTTTATATAGCTTCAGAACTTTTTCTCTTGCTTTTGTATGCTTTACCGGATGAACCAACTGCGTGTTCCGCTTTGCAGCTTTTTCAAAGGTCGATTCATAATAAGTAAACTGATCTTTTACGCTTTCAAAAAAGTCTGCTCCCTTGTCTGTATTAAGCATCATAACCGAAATGCCCGTTTGCTCGCTTAAGCTACCGCCATTTTGCAACAAGACCTCAGGATGTTCATCTTCGATTCCCCAGTAGTCACCTATTGTAATATCACCCACTCTTTTTTGCGTGGCATATGGACAGTGATAGCAGTTTTCTCTGTATATTTTAGCGTTCAAAAATAGGTCGTAATACGACGAATCCAAATAAGAAACTGAATATCCATTAATTTTTCCCGTTGCATTTACATAATCTGCTTTTGCATTCAATCCCCAACCCATTGACTTATCGCGGAATTTAAAATCCAATATTTCGCCACCAAGGTTTTTTTCCGTATAGTGGATATAATCATTAAAGAACTGTTCGCTTGGAACTCCATGACAAATAATATCCACAGTAAGCAGTTTTTCATAATCTTTTCTTAAATAAGACTTCAATGCATCAACCTGACATGGTGTACCGGAGAAAAGAACAGTCTTACCTTTTTTCAGCTTTTCCTGTACATCTTTGAAAATACTTCCAAGCGAGCTTTGCACATATTTTGAGCCCTGTAAACGTTCAAGTTCTTCCTTCGTTTCACAGCAGACATGATGAATGCGCAGTTTATGGTTCTCGTGCAGCATGACTGCACCGTAAACACACCCGCCCTGTTCCAGCACCGCCAGTGCTATCGTCGCAAACAAACCACCTGATGCTGATTTTTTTACGAGACTGTCGTTTTTGCCAGCAATTGCAAGAACCCGCTGCGGCTTGTTCTGCGTCGTTTTATTTTGGAATGCACAAACTCTTTTACAGGCTCCGCACTCAACACATTGTTCTATATTGATTTCAGGATAAACGAAGCCATATTCATCTTTTTCCATATGAATCGCACTCTTTGGGCAGACATTCATGCAGGCTCCGCATCCACAACAATTTTTCTTTTCCGCAAATAATTCTATCATTTTTCACTTTCCTTATTTAGTTTAAGCTTTTGAACAAGCTTCTCTGCATGAAACATTTTGGCAATCAAAGACACTGCATCTGAGAATTCAGAAACCTTTAACAGCATCATAAAAATAATGCTATTTGATACTACAACACATACCGCTGCCTTTACAACGAACCAAAGCCAACCATTATCGGGGATAAATTTAATTATAATATTAGTTACTGTTGTTGCTACAATTGCCGTAAGCAGGTAATATCCCAACTTTACAACGTATTCTTTTGCACTTTTTTTGAAAATCAGCTTAAATATATTCGATGTAATCCATGGTGCACTGATAACAACCATGCTAATGATTGTGGAGAGTACGATTCCGTAAAGGCCCAAGAATTTAACAGTAAGCAAATTCAAGCTCAAATTTACCAGGCCGGAAAGAAGCGGTCGGAAACGATCCTCGTGCCAGATTCCTTCAGCATCTTTGTAAACACTCGCCATCATAATGTATTCATAGACCCAAAAGTAAACGCACAACAGGATTACCAAAGGGTATGGCAACAGCAGGTCTTTTCCCATCCAAAGCTTCATGAATGGTTGAAACAATCCCGAAAAGCAACTCACACAAAAAGCAGTAATCCAACATGCCAAGAAGGTAAATATGCGATAGTCACGATAGTTCTTCTCCGTATCATAAACAATCATACTGTTTCCAACACCTGCCGTGATGGAGGAATATACGATGGCAACAAAGCCCATAACCGCATTGATGATATAGTAGTAATTCTGGTAGATTGCTAGGGCTTCCAATCCCAAAAAAGCCGAGATGACAACGGTGTCCGCAGAACTTACAATTGTAAAGCCCAATTTTGAAGTAAACAAATCTTTGATTTTTTGATTGATTTCCTTGACTGTTTCTTTTGGAAGTTTTCCTTCTGCCTGAAACTGTGGATACAGCTTATTGGAAACAATTGCTGTCAAGATGTTGTTGAATATCTGCGAAAGCAACAAAACACATACATAGTAATAATAATTATGAAAGGCAAAGAGCATCCCAATCTGCAAAATATATTTGCATGTATCTGTAACAATTGTCACTTTGCTGACAACATCCTGTCGCTGATGTGCCTGCAAAATGCTGTTTTTATACGCGAATAGCCAGTAAGTAAATACTGTTGCCAGTAAATTCAGTAAATACAAAACATAAATGTTGATGCCGTCAGGGACATCGCCTGCAATCAGCTTCGGAATGAACGGCAACAATACCAATCCGGCTGCAAGAACAACCAGACCAATCACCCGATAATAAATCTTATAAAGTTTCATCAAGACGCATATGGTTTTTGAGTCCTCTTGGGCAATAGGCTTGTACATGGAGAACACCATCGCACTGCCAACTCCCAACTCTGCAAGATTTAAAACCTGCAAAATTGATGTGAAGAGGCTGTTTAATCCCAGATACTTTACGCCCAACTCGTACATGATAATGGTACGCATTGCAAACGGAAGTACTAATTGATATATTTTCAGGATAACTCCAAATATTATATTACGTGTAGCATTTCTGCTTCGGTTCATTTCCATTCTAATCTCCTGAGCGATTATGTCTCAATCGCATTCATTAAATCTGCTATCGCAGCCTCAGCAAACTGCATTCTCTTTTTGGTTACAACAGAATAGTTGATTTCTTTATTTAAGTTAATTTTTTCCACATCGGTTTCTTTAACGTATCTCTCCAAAATTCCGAGTTCACTCAGTATGTTACAAATACGTTCATCATTCACGAACTTGCCATTGATAAAATCATTAATGGAGTAAAATGGTTTTTCAAATATAATGGAAAAAGCCGTACCATGAAAAGAATCGGAAAGTACCAAATCCGCATTCATGATATAGCTGATGAAATCTTCTGGACGATTTTTATCTCGAATAATCCGAATTCCTGCTTTTTTCAAGCGAGAAATTTGTGTTGCTGATCTACAAACAAGTACTGTGTATACCGGTTTATGCAACCTTTCTGATATTTTCTGTGCCGCTCGTATCGTTGACTCCTGATAATTTGCGCAGTACATAAATATGTATGGTACTTTTACAATTCGTCCTGATGCAATTTCTTTGAAAGTGTTTTTATCTTGAAGAAGGCTGGGATCAGGCTGCACCTTGATTTCCTTATCAGAATTCAAAAATTCCGCCAATTTTTCAGCCCCGCTATATTCCCGTATTGATATATATTTAAAATCGAGTATATCTTTACGCAGTGTTTCGTTGCAGCGTTCCTCATTGTATGTTGCCGTGTTTATGCTTGCTGCATATGCTATTTTTTTGTACTTTTGTGCTCCGGGCAGGAAGAAAATAGGGTCACAATCTTTTGCTCTTACGTTCCAGATTTGATCGCTGCCACATATAACAACATCATACAAATCTTCAAAATCACTTGCCGAATTCTGCGCCGTGAACCTTTTTTTGCTTAACGGCAGATATTTTTTTCTGAAATTTTCAAAACTCGTTTTTTGTTTCCATAGGATATCAAAAATCGATAAGCGTCGTATATTTGCCGCAACATTGTGGACGGATGTAGTCTTTTCAAAAATCCTGTATTGCGAATTATATGATGCCGGTTCATAATCTATTATTTCTACTTCATAGCCTTTTCTTTTCAACAATTTGCTTAATGCAAATGCTTGTAGAACCGATCCATAATTGATGGATTTGTGGAATGTCAGTATTCCGATTTTCTTCACACAATCACACTCTCTTTCCAAGCCAAATCGTTATATAAAACAATATAGTAACAGCATCACTTTGAATTTTTTAGGGAAATCTTCTTCCTTTAAATACTCTTTTATGTACCGCCTGCATATTCTGTTGGCTTTTTCTTTTATATATTTATATTCTGGAGACCTTTTTTGCAAAACTCCACTCTTCAAAGATTTCATCGCATCTCTACGAATAAAAATCGTCTTTTCAACGAGTAATCTCTTTGATATTTCTGCATTTGCAGCATCTGCATCATCGTTTAGCACTTCAATTATTTTTTCAAGTGCATCAAGCTGAGTCACCTTTTTCATTGAAAATTGCGAGCTTGTCAACCCGTCTGGCTGGACATCATAATTATATAACTTCTGTGGGATAATAACGCATCCCTGGATATGTGAGGTGTATTGAATCACAAATAGTAAATCTTCGCATATATAAATACTCTTTTCGAACTTGATATTGTATTTTTCAATAATATCTTTCAAAAAAATTTTATTCCAAAGATAGCCTCCCAATTCAGAGTTGACAAGAAATTGCTTAATCATCTCTGTTTTTGAGAGACTTTCCACCTGTTCACCGCTCGGTGCGGTATAATAGCACACCCCTAATTGACGAGAAAAATTCTGCACTGCATCTATCATGCTGAACAAGGCATTGTCAGCCAGCCAATCATCGGCATCACAAAATGCAATCCATTTTCCGTTTGTCCTTTTCAAAGCGTAGTTCCTTGCTTCAGCAGGTCCAGAATTGTTTATAGTGTAGCTCTCAATTCTATCGTCCGTTTCGCACTTCTGCTCAATAATTGTCTGAGTCGCATCTTTTGAACCATCATTTACAATCACAAGTTGCCAGTTTGTATAAGTCTGTCTTTGAACCGATTCAATTGCTCTTTCTATCGTTTTCTCAGCGTTATACGCCGGCATAATAATTGAAATCTTCTCATTATACGGCATTTTTGGCACGCCCCATTTCCTTCGCATTAATAGCACAATTTATAAAGGACAACATAACATAAAAGAAAACGCCGAATGTAATTTCGATAATTCCAGCTACAATTAGAGCAAACAGCCAAAACTCACACCATTCAACAATTGCACTGTTTTTTTTATTTCTATTTCTTGTAACCATAAAACACATGAAGACAAGGGCAACTACACCAATCACACCAAACTGAACCATAATATGCAGCAGACCATTCTGCGCATTGCTGTACAATTGTTCCTTCACGATCAATGTGTTATATCCGTAACCCCACCAATACTTTTTGTTTATAATATTCATCAGGATACTATAGATTCTGACACGAGCATTCATTGTTGCGATTTCATTTATGGATAGAAGCAGTGTATTTATTCGTGGAATACTCAAAATTGCCGCCATACTCAATGGTAACACACCAGACAAAATAATAGACACTGTTATTCCAAATGGCTTTTTTAAAATTTTTCTTACTGGCCATACAAGCATTAAAAAAAGAACTGTAATATAACAAACAGCACCTGTTGTGCAATATAAATAAGCACTAAATGCAATTCCAATTACACACAAAACAATAACCTTTGTCCTTGTCCTAAAGTTGCTCTGTATTTCATCAAAATGGATGATTCCCCAGCAACAAAACATTGTAAGCAAATAGTATGTCAATAGAAATTTGTTCCCCACAAAATAGGGTTCATACCAACCAGCATCTACTCTCCCAGCCATTATAACCGTCGCTAATGTTGGAATAAAGTAAACACATCCGCATTTAAAAAAGATCTTTGCGACTTTATCTATGTCATAACGGTCCGCAACAATTAAGGGAACCAAAAAAATAGAAAGCACACTAAATGGGTGCAAGAAGTCATTCATTAGTGCCGAAATACTCCATACTCCATAATTGTGAATTGACGACACTAATGTGACAATTGCATAAAGCCATATATACCAAGTTCGTTTTAATAGTTCCAATCTGAAGTGACTCAGGATAAAAGCCATACAAACAATCGTGCAGAAAAACCTCATCCTCAATGCAATTTGATATCCAAATGAATATACTGGAACGATTGCAATCCATAACGCAATCAATGCGAGTGTACTTATTGTTATTGTGAATCCTCTGTCTTTTATCATTTTATCTCCTTACACTTCGCACTATAAATTCTATATCCACGTCTATACAACGCCGGACACTCGCTCAAAAGCCAATAGGCGATTTTTCTCTGTCCAGAAATACAATTGCACCTACTCCATTTTATCTTATGCTTGCGCAGGAGTGCTTCAATCCTTCTACAAACATCTATGGCCTTGGTTGAATTGGATTTTATAGCTAAATTGTAGTTGTACACAAGTTGCTTAAACAGACTCTTATACAAGATGTTTTTATCCGTTGCTGGGATATCTGCAACTGCAATATATTCACAATTCAAATCGATTACTTTTGCAATATCACTTTTGGGGATATTTTTATTTTCCCCCATAATGCTATCAGTGCGAATTCTATAAATGTATCGACCATCTAAAGAAAACACTATTTTTGACGCTTTCAAAAACACTCTTGGAGTATTTTCAACATCTTCATAAATCAATCCTTTTACAAAAGGGCACTGTTTTGCGATATTGGTTTTTATTAGCTTTCCCCACGCAAACCAAATTTCATTTTCAAAGGCAAATTCGAGCATTTCCACGCCCGTCCCTTTAACGAGCTGTTTTGTAAGAAGCTTTTGAATATTTTTGTCATCTGTTTTCTTATATGTACAAGCCACAATTTCTGCTTCATAACTTTGGGCACAAGAAATCATCCATTCTATGGTGTCCCTTTCTAAATAATCATCACTGTCCACATATAAAACATAATCCCCTGATGCCTTGTGTAGTCCCGCATTACGAGCATCTGATAAGCCGCCATTTTTCTTATGTATCGTGATAATTCTATTGTCTTTTCTCTCCCACTCATCACACAAGGTCGGGCAAGCGTCTGGAGAGCCGTCATCTACCAATATAATTTCCAAATTTTTATAAGTCTGTTGTACTATGCTTTCTACACATTCGTGCAAATAATCTTGAACATTATATATTGGAATGATGACACTTACTTTATGCTTTTCCTCCATTTTTCTGCCCTCCATCGTACTTTATTCTAGCAATGTTTTAAATTTAGCTGTTGCAGCCTCTATAGAATAGTTTTTCAAAAAGAAATTATAATTATCTTGGCAAAATTCATCGTTAAAATTGTGGCTGTTTATTGCGTCTGCAAATTCAATTTCATTATTGCAGACAAAAATACTTTTTCCAAGTAGAGATCCAGCTAATTCCTTATATCCTATCAAGCTTTCATCCGTGCCGATAAATACTTTTCCATATGAAAGTGCCTCAGCTGTTTTTACTTTCATTCCAGCACCTTCAAAGATTGGTCCAATAACAAGCGTCGCCCTTTCATAGTAAGGTGATAAATCCTCAACTCTTCCGTGAGCTATTATTCTGTTATCGTACTTAAATTCATCTTTTAATAAATCCATATGGTTTCCCACTAATACTATTTCACAATCGACCTTTATTAACGGCAGCACCTTTTCCACAAACCATTTGAAACCATTCACATTCGGATAATAATAACCACCGACAAATAAGATAGTATGTTTTCCAAAAATATCTTTCCTTTCTATGTCTGGTGTTGGCAAAATAATCGGCAGAACCATCTCCGGAATCTTATGGTAATACTTTTCAAATAGATTCCTTTCTCTTTCATTTAGCACGATGTTCACATCTGCATACTGTGCGGTTTTCCTCTCGTTAGCAATCAACGAAAGTTGAACAGGTATAGTTTTTGGATTTTTTTTAGCCCATTCAATTGCTAGATATCTTTTTATATCGTGATAAAACGCCGCAACTTTAATGTGCGGACATTTTTTCTTTATAATTTTAATTGCATTTCCATAGATTGAATCGTCCACAAATAGCAATTCAATTCCTTGACGCTTTATTGTTTCAATTATCTCATTGATAATTTCCGCATTGATTTTTCCTGTGTTTCCGATTAGCAAATTAATTACTCTTGCCGCAAGATTTTTTTCTATTTTCTTTATAACAAAGTTTTCATGTGATTCCACGCTTTCGGTTCCTGACAAAGCAAAAACTATAACATTATCTTTCCCAAATGCCTGATACAATGCTTTTACATGTGCTCTGGCAAGGCTTTGCGCACCACTTGCATTTCCAAACAAAAAATTTGCTACACAAAGTACTTTTTTCATTTGAATCTCCATTATTGTCTTTTCTTTAAAATCATTGGATTTCCGTACGCGATATAATTATCCGGAATATCCTTAGTAACAACGCTTCCCGCACCAATGATTACATTGTTTCCAATTTTCACGCCACCGATAACAGTTGCATTTGCACAGATAGAAACATTATCACCAATCGTAGGATTTGTTACACTTCTTGATCCTGTTCCTTTATTGCCTAGTGTTACCCCCTGATATACCGACAAATTTTTACCTGCTTTGTACACATTTATAACAGAAGCGTGCCCGTGATAAATTGTGCACCCCCCCCGATTTCTCCATATATTTCCAGATCTTGTTTGATCGGATATAGAACTCTAAAAAGCAGAGATGCCATCTTGTTTGCACTGCAAATTCTATAACACACAATATTTCTAAAACACTTATTTCTTAACAAACTCTTATTGAAGCTGCTCAAATTCACATCTTGAATGCCTACATACCATATATTTCTCGACAAATCCTCTTCAATTATTTTGTTGAGATTCAAAGCCATACAAATCGCAACTACTGGGAGTGTCCTTATATAATTTACAAAATACAATATTTTCATTAAATTTATCTCCGAGATTCAATGTTTGTCTATAAAAATTCAAAATGTTATCTTTGAACACATCAAAGCCAAACATTTTTTGGTATGTCATATAAGCATTTTCCCCCATCATCGAACGTTTTTCTGTGCTTAAAGCTAACTCGATAACTTTTTCTGCAATTGCTTGTGGATCTTTAGGCGCTATTAAAAAGCCATTTACGCCATTATTAATAATTTCTTTTGTACCATCTACTGCTGTTCCAATCACAGGTTTGTGCATTGAAAAAGCTTCAATAGGAGTCAACGGAAGTCCCTCCCACAGGGAACTCAATACAACATAATCCATCTGCGACATGATGTTTTGAATATCCGGACGATACCCCAGAAATATAATGTTGTCTTGATTATGGCCGTCTGCAACCTTTTTCTTTAGTACTTCTTCATCTTCACCTTGGCCCACAATAATATATTTCAAATTGTCAACTTTATCATGTGCCAAATTAAAAGAATCCACAAAGTACATCATTCCTTTTTGTTCCGAAAGTCTTCCAATATTTCCAACTAAAACAAATCCTTCTTTTTTTAATTGTTCCAAACGACTATCTGGTTTAATTGCTTTTTCATATGCTTTGACTGCGTTATGTATTACTACTACTCTATCTTCTTGGAGGTGATAGTATTCGACTAAATTATTTTTTACTTCTTTTCCACAAGCAATTACCATTGCTTTTCTATAGGCAAACCTTGTTAACCATTTTTTATCATTAAATGTATTGTGTGCTGTTGCAAAGAAAGAAAAGCTGTTATTCATTATCTTTAGAAATGCTACATAAAATGCAGCCATTCTATGGTGGACATGAACAACTGTAATTTGCTCCTTCTTTATGATGCCTTGAATTTTCCTCGAGGTCGAAAGAATATTCCTTATATTTTTCTTTTCTATATCGGGTACTGTGTAATGGACGACCCCCATTTCATTTAGCCGCTTTTCATTCACTCCACCGCAAGAACAAACTACGACTTTATTTACAACTGGAGTTAATATTTCACAAAGTTGCAGTACTACATTTTCGGTTCCACCAAGTCCCATTGTTCTTGAGAAAAGCAAAACATTTTGTTGTTGCAGTGTTGTCATAATTCGCTCCCATCTATTTATCTTTTTCTATACTTAATCGCTAGACCAAGAATCTTTCGATCATCCACCAAATAGCGTTTTGCCATTCTCTTTGGATCTTGTGTAATTCTAAAAAGCCACTCCAAGCCATGATTGGACATCCATCGGGGAGCTCTCTTAATATTTCCTGCTTCAAAGTCAAAGCTGGCACCCAAGCCAAAAGAAATCGGCACTCCAAGCTCTTTACAGTGGTAGTACATAAACTTTTCCTGTTTCGGGCAACCTAATCCTACAATCAAAATATGAGGGGCGGCCTCTTTTATCATGGATTTAATTTTATCCATCTCATCCTGTTTTTTTTCAAAACCGAATGGCGGAGAGTATGCACCTACAACCTGTAATCCTTTAAATTTATTTGCAAGGTTTTCTGCTGCTTTTGCAGCTACACCTTCAGCCGCACCTAAAAAGAACATCTTATATCCTTTTTTCGCAGCCATATCACACAAGAGTGGGAACAAATCCGATCCTGAAATTTTCTCTTTAATCGGTGTTCCATACCATTTTGCAATCCACAGCAGTGGTTTGCCATCCGTCAGAATCAATGACGCATTTTCATAAACCGCCTGTAATTCTTTACTTGTTTCAAGCTGCACAATATGATCCACATTCGGTGTTACCACATATGCACTTCTATCCTCTTGAATCAGCCGATCAATAGCCTGCAGCGTTTCCTGCATTGTCAAGTTATCAATCTCTGTATTCATAAACTTCATTCTTGACATTTATCCACCCTCACTACAAGCTTGTTAACACCGAACCTTAATCAGCTCTGCATCGCCAACAACTAAACATCTGCCTAATCCAGCCGGCAAAAACAGTGTTTCACCTTTGCTGAAGCGCATCGGTTTCTGCTCCGCATCCATCGTCTGCACTTCACCATATCCATCCAGGCACATTAACACCTGAAAAGATGCATCCATAACAGAAAATGTAAAGCCTTTCGTTACTTGTATTCTTTCTGTTTCAAAATATTTACACCGGCAAAGCAGCTCACGGGAACAGCCAGAATAGTATTTCACCATTCTCGGTTTTTGACTCACATCCGGCGCGACTTTCATTTTCATGACCTGCACAGCTTTGTCAAAATGCAGTTCACGCTTTTTACCGTTCTTATCCACACGGTCATAATCGTAGACACGGTAAGTTATATTAGAGCTTTCCTGTATTTCAGCTACGAGAATCCCCTTCCCAATGCCGTGTACTGTACCCGCCGGAACAAAATAAGTATCGCCCTTGTGGACTGGAACTTTATGCAAGTGCTTATCCAGTGTTCCGGTCTCAACTGCTTTTCGAAGAATTTCCTCTGTCACCTCATGCTGAAATCCGTAGTTCAAATGCGCACCCTCATCAGCATCAATGACATACCACATTTCGGTCTTGCCGTTATCGCCTTCGTGTTCTCTTGCATAATCATCACTAGGATGAACTTGTACGGAAAGATCTTTCTTGGCATCGATGAACTTAACCAAAACTGGAAGTTCACCATCTTCTACCTTTGTACCGAGATATTCAGGATGTGCTTTCAATACTTCAGCCAGTGTTTTTTCTTTATATGTACCATTTGCCACATAACTTGGGCCATCCGGATGAACCGAACACTCCCAAGTTTCTGCTAATGGTGTTAAATCAATCTTTTTACCATATTCTTCCCGAAGTCGAGTACCACCCCACAAATAATCTTTACCCGTCGGAATCAATTTCATGATTTCCATTACTCTGTCTCCCACTATTTCTTATTCCATCGGAAATTTAATCTTATCTGCGACGCTAATCTCCTCTCCAAGCTGAACTTCGATCATATCCAGTGCAGTAATGGCCTCTACTGTATGCTTGCAGCCTGCTGCGATGGTAATCACATCGCCAGTACGAAGAACCTGCTCCATTCCATCCACAGTTGCCTTGCCTTTACCAGATACAACCGTCCAGACTTCTTCCCGATAATTATGCATATGATAGCTCATATTTTCTCCAGCTTTCATGGAGATCTTTACTGTCATGGAACCCGGTTGCACATCAATGACCGTATAAGTACCCCATGATTTCTCGGCATACATTGCCTCGGTTTCAATTTTCTCAACATACGGCTTCATATAACCACTGCGCTCTTTATCAGAAATCAGAATGCCATCACCACTTGCCGCAATAATCATGTCCTTGCAGCCCATGCAGAGAATTGGAATATTCAGCTCATTCACCACATTGGTGTTCTCGCAGGTTTCATCCAGAATGGCCTTGCCCTTGGTCTTATCTGCCATGACCTCGGCCATCATGTTCCAGGTGCCGACATCCTTCCAATCTCCGCTGTAACGCAGAACCTGAATGCTAGACTCTTTCTCGACCACAGCGTAGTCAAAGCTGATTTTGGTCAGTGTGTCGTATTTATTGAAAAGGTCACGATAATCCTCGAAGTCGATCATGCTGTGAGCCTTATCCATCAGGTATCCCAGCTTAAATGCAAAGATACCTGCATTCCACAGTGCGCTCTGAGCTAGATACTTCTTTGCCGTTTCTACATCCGGCTTTTCCTTAAACTCCTTGACTTTGCTGACATTATCTCCTCTTTCAGGAATGATATAACCATACTTTTCGCTCGGATAAGTCGGCTCAATACCCATCAGCGTCAAGTTTGCGTTGCCCTGTTCAGCCAGTTCCTGCAAAGTTTTAACTGCTTCGTAGTATGTATTGTCCACATACGGATCAACCGGGCAGACAACAACTGCCTCATCCTCTGCAACGCCCAGTTCATCATGGAGATAAGCTGCGGCCAGTGCAATGGCCGGGAACGTATCGCGGCGGCAAGGCTCTACACAAATAGAAGCCTTTTCACCTAACTGATTCTTGATGACACTTGCCTGCGATTTGCTCGTTGCAATAGTAATCTTTGCATCAGCATCTACCGTGGTGACCTGGCGATAGACACGCTGCACCATAGACTCATACTCGTCATCATTTTTGAACAGTTTGATAAACTGCTTGCTGCGCACATCATTGGAAAGAGGCCAGAGACGCTTACCTGAACCACCAGAAAGTAAAATAATATTCATAATTTTTTCTCCTCGTATCTTTACTTCAAGAACTCTTCCGCGCTCTTGCAGATCTCTGCTTCCACTTTTTCTGCTGCCGCCTTGTTCTCTGCACTGACAGAAATATAGGTCTTGAGCTTCGGCTCAGTGCCGGAGGGGCGCACCACGATGGAGCAGTTATCTTCCAACAAAAACTTCAGCACATCGGATTTAGGCAAACCATCCAGCCCCGGAGCATAGTCTAGTAGCTTGACGACCTTCTTGCCACCAAATCCCTTAATATCACCACGGAACGTCTGCATGATGCTCTGCATCTTAGCAAAACCGGCACTGCCATCAAACTCATAGCTGTGCAGGGTGTTCAGGCAGTAGCCGTAGGTCTTGTACAGCTCGTCCAATTTGTCCAACAGGCTGATACCCAGAGTAGCATAGTAGCTGAACATCTCGCAGATCATATAGGCACCGTCCACACCATCCTTATCGCGGACGTAGGAACCGGTCAGGTAACCATAACTTTCCTCAAAGCCAAACACATAGCTGTCCGCCTTACCCTGCTTTTCCAGTTTGCCGATCTGCTCACCGATAAACTTAAAACCGGTCAATACATTGATGGTACGCAGACCATAATGGGTGGCGATCTGCTCGCCCATATCCATGGTAACAATTGTCTTGACCATAACCGGATCAGCAGGCATCTTGCCGTGTTTTACGCGCTGGCTGCAAATGTAGTCCAACAGCAACATACCGGTCTGGTTACCGGACAGCAGTTCATACTCACCTGCCTTGTTCTTGACAGCAATGCCCACACGATCACAGTCCGGGTCAGTTGCAAGCAGCAGGTCAGCATTGCACTTCTTGGCATATTCCATACCCAGTTCCATTGCTTCCTTAATCTCTGGATTAGGATATGGACAGGTCGGGAAGTTGCCGTCTGGCTGCTCCTGCTCCTTGACCACGGTGATGTTGGTATAGCCCATTTCTTTTAGAGTACGAGTTACAGGCTTTAAGCCGGTACCGTTCAGTGGGCTGTACACGATAGCTACGTTCTTATTAACTTCTTCGCCAAACAGAACGGACTGGCTCTTGACCTGCTCCACAAAGGCGGTGTAGACTTCATCCGGAATGTACTGGATACTGCCGTCTGCCACACCTGCTTCAAAATCGCTAGTCTTAACATCTGCAAAAATATCCAGCTTTTCAATTTCGGCCAGAATCTCCGCAGCAGCCTCGGTCGTAATCTGGCAGCCATCAGCACCGTAGACCTTATAGCCATTGTACTTGCTAGGATTGTGGGATGCGGTCACCATGACACCTGCAGAGGTATGCAGATAACGGGTCGCAAAAGACACAGTCGGGACCGGCATCAAAACAGGCCAGATATTGACCTTGACACCATTCGCAGCAAACACACCGGCAGCCACCTTTGCAAATACATCGCTCTTGATGCGACTGTCATAGCCGATGACTACAGACGGAGTTTCAAAATTCTTCTTTAAATAGTCCGCCAGACCCTGAGATGCCTTTGCAACCGTGTAGATGTTCATACGGTTGGTTCCTGCGCCAATAACGCCGCGCAGGCCGCCCGTTCCAAAGGCAAGATCACGGTAAAAAGCATCTTCAATTTTTGTATCATCTAACGTTTTCAATTCAGCGGCAACATCTACATCTGCAGTTGCATTCACCAGCCATCGCTCGTATTCCTTTTTAATATCCATAATTCATTTACTCCGCCGGTCCTTCTCGAACCAATCCCTTAAAAGTATCTTTATATCTATCTACACATCCATTTGGATGGTATTTCTTTTTCCTCTTACCGCTCACACGGCTAAGTGTTTTCTTGTGCTGTCGTATCCAATTACCCCAGCAACCAAGTCTTTTCTCGATATTTCGTCTATTTTCCTACATATCTTTATCCAGACAGGTTCACTCAACAAAATCAGTCGAACTTTTCCTCACTTTTCATCGGCGCATATTCATACGCCGCACTCTCCACCCTCTACATCAAAGTGTTATGTTATTGAGTAGACCTGTTTTTCTACATCTATTTTTCCAAATTTATCCATTCCATCTTTTTTGTAATAATCATACAAACAAACCCATCATTCTTATTGCAACCTGCACAATGATTTATTCATCTCTTATGAGGTCTACACGACAAACTATTAGTAATTTTCGACCGTTACTCAACGCCACGCAGATAAATGCAGTTATCAGTATTAACGCCCTACTGCACAAAACATGATTTTCACAGTAAAATACGGCGCATATTTATGCAAAAAGACTTATATTTGTATGTATATTCAACTCCACCATAGTCCATCAGACCGCAACTGATTTTGCCCGGTAGACATTGTCATAAAGACCTCCACACTCGCATCAATTTATCTCCCCATCACCTGTCCCTGCCTGTCCTCCTCCGGCTTCCTGCGTCTCACTCTGTACTTCACCACTTCCTATCCCACCGCTGTCTTTCTTCTCACTGCCACTGTCTTCCTTTTCTTCAGGTACAAGCTGTTGTGTCTGCGGTGTCTGTTGTGTCTGCGGTGTCTGTTGTGTCTGCGGTGTTTGCTGTATCTGCGGCAACTGCTGAATAGCAAACGCATTTTCCAATGTCTCCGTCCGCTCTCTCAGAATTTCCAAATTTCCTTCCAGTTTTTCTACCTGCTTCTCTAAATTCTCTATCTGCAGTTTCATATCTTCAATTGCTGTCGTTTCAGAAATCATTTCTGTTTCAGATTCCCCGTTCGCATTCTCCTGCTGCATACTTTTTTTTACATCAGCTTTTCCCAAAGCAAAGCCCAATAAAAAAATTACCGCCAGAATCACCAGGGCCAGGACACTATAGAGAATTTTTCCTTGTAATGTACTTTCTTCCTCCGCTCTATTATCATATTCAAATCTCTTTTCCATTTTCTATTACCTCTCTTTTCATTTTCAACGGAACTTTCAGGCAATCCATCAAGTAGAAACATTTCCTCAAAGTAAACATAAGGTTCGCTTTCCTGCCAACGTTCTTCTGCCTCATTATAAAAGTGCTTCAGGAACTCACCGGCCTCTCCTTCTACTTCGTTGACCCAAAGATATTCCTTATCCCAATAATTCTTCAACTGGCCTGTTACACATATAAAAAGTCTGCCATCCGGCACTTCTTTCCCTGATATCTGAAAAGTTTCTTTCATTTTTTCATCATCTAATGAATCATGCTTTGTATAACATTGAATTTCATCATTTACCCATTCCTTTATCCTGTCATTTTCCCATAAATAGCTCTTAATATCCCAATAAAACCTTGCCTGTTTTGGTACCTCAATTGAAAATGACAGTTGCCACTCATTCCGCTTGTCCCGGCCTACTCCGTCTTGCTCCTTATATTCATACAGATACAAATTGTTATTTTCCGTTTTTCCATCTGTTTCAAGTCCATAAGATATCCTTTCTAGGACATTTTTATATTCCAAATTCACCATAAGGAAATCCAGATTCCCTGAAACAAAATCCGAATATTCCGCTTTTTCTGCAGGCACTACATTGCCTGCCCCTGAATATACGTTCTGCATTTCCCTGTCTTTTTGTTCATCGTTTGATATGACAAAATAATCCCTGCCCTTTTCCATCCGTTCGTCTATTAGTTGATAAATAATATCCTCATATACATCTCTGACACCTTCTCTGGGACCTGACAGGGAAACCAGCCAACCGCTGTTCCTGTTCTCTCCAAACCATAATAAAGTCTGTATCTTCTGGAAGTCTTTTTGCATTTCTTTAAAAGAAATACTGTTTTCTCCTATTACTTCTTCCATTCCTTCTTCAAAAAAATAAATATTAATACTAACTGGTTCTCCTTCTGCATCTTTCGGATATTCTTTTTGTATCCAGTCAATGACATTTTTTATTTCTTTTGCATTTTCTTTTTGCTCCTCTGCCTTTTTCTCAAGAATTTTGTAATCATCATCTATATGGACGGATACCAGTCCCGCATTATGTACCGCATTAATCTCTTTTTTGCCAACGAGGCAGAAGCATATTAAAATGGCTGGCAAAATTGCTGATTTTTTCATTTTTCTTCCCCCGCTGGTACATACTAATCAGGCTTAACGTCTCCGACTTTAAACAATTTTACAAATCCGACTCCCTGCGTATATTTATTCAGTTCAGAATATTCCACTTCTATCTTTATAATTGATTCTTCTTTCACCTTGTCAAGTATTATGAGGTTGGTTCCTTCGACACGGCACCGGGGGGTTGTCTGATTCTCATTCTTAACAAACCAGGCACTGTAAACAAGTTTATCCTCCGGGTTGTGCAGCAGTCCATGTTTTCCCTGTCCCGTCTGAACTATGCAGCCAATATAGTCGGATAAATTAATCCGTACCTCTTCATCCGTTACTGCTATATTGGAAAGTATTTCTTTCAGCTGACTTTTATCTGAAGCAGCACATATATCTATCTTTGGTGCACTGACAAGCACAGTCTGTCTAATTCCAACCGCACATTTTCCAAAACGTTCTACAGTTACCTGGTATTCCCCTCTGTCCAGATAAATACTTCCTGCATATACCGGCTCTTCATATGTAAGCGGCATATTGTGCTTCTTCTTTGTATTTCTCTCTGTAAAACAAAGACAACTGTTATTCATTATGTCAGTCGGCTTCCCATCATATTCCGCCTTAATTATCACTTCAAATTTGCTTCCTTCATAAATGAAATCCGCAAAGGGATCCGTCTGAAAGCTGACCGTAATCTGAGGTATAAGCATAACCTCACATTCTCTATCCTTTATCACTCCTGCCAGTTTTCTCAATTCTCTGCCTTCCGTATAGTAAAAGCAGCCATTTTCAGTATCACCGCTTCCCACCAGGGTCATTCCTGAAGCATCAGATTCCGGCAAAGGTTCATTGCAGTGAACATAATACTCATCCGCTTTCCCATTGGTACTGCTCAGTTGAGAAAAGCTTTCCCAGTTCATACCGCATCCGTACATGATTTCCGCGCACATCTCTAATACTTCTTTTGCAGCCTTTACTGCATCCGCTTTCTTTCCTTCCTGAAGCCGAATCTCTTTCACCCCATTCAATTTCACCTGCTCCAGTCCATTAGCTCTTTCAGCCTCATTTTCCCATGTAATAAGGCGCAGATGGGCATTTTGAACTGTTCCCCAATTCGTTGTTTCGTAATGACTGCTGTTTTTACTGTCATACATATCTGAAATTATAATCACTTCCCATGGCTCATTAATTTCACCATTCTCAAGTTCAACATCATCTGTCTTCAGATCTAAAATATTTTTCAACACTTTATCCAGATCCGTATTCTTTTTACCGTAATCAATGAAACTATCCCAGCTCACCTCCTCACTCTGTGAAGAATAATTATTCCCCAGCTGGGAAACCTCTTCATCAAAGGTATAGATTCTGCATTTTACCCTATCCGATTTATAGAAATAATCGTACAGCAGGGAAAGAATATATTCCCTGTACTCCTCCATACTTTTTACAGAACCGCTGATATCCACATAAATACAGACTTTTTTCATGATTTTTAAATCATCATATCTCAGTGTTTCTTCTGCCTTGCATTCTGTTGCCCGGGCGAAAAAGGACAGGAACAGTATTGTGATAAAGAACTTAATACCTATCTTCATTGTCTTCATACAACAGTACCTCCTGTTCAAAAGTTGCCTCCATATTATCAGTATTGAAGGCCCTGTCCATCAGGACTTCCAATAAAAGATCATAAAATTCATGGCTCAGAACATAAAATTTTGTACATTGGTCTATCTCATCCAACAATGGAAATACCAGTTCCGCCTCCATCAGGAAGCCAATTTCAGCCTTCATCTTCGAGGGGATCAAACTGCTGTCAATAACGAGCCCATTTACCATCTCCGCGCTTACTGTTATAAGTTTCTCCAGGTTATGTGGAATATAGGGCTTAATTCGGTATCTGTAATCTTTTTTAAATTTTTCCTTTTCCTGTTCATAAAATATCTTTCTCTGATAATAATCATCCGCCTTTTCCACCAGTAGTATTTTCCTGAACAGAGGCATTGCTTCAACCCGGCTCAGCATGGTTTCCGCATCAGTTTTCAGCAGGCTCTCCAGACAGTTTCTATTCTTTTTTTCTTCCTCTTCTTTTTTAAAGTTACCATTGTTAACCATCTTTTTCAGCCGGGCTGAACTGATCCAATAATGAAGTGCAGACATCAGGAACAGAATCACAGTCATGAAAAGCAGATAAGTCATCAGGGGCTGTCCAATATATCGGATCACCATTCCTCCTGCAATAGCTACCGCAGCAGTAATGCATATAACAACATTCCAATGAGAATCCCGCTGTTCTGAAGCAATATCTATGTATTGGTTAAGAAATGCTGCAGCTATAACATTCCTTTTTTTCAAAGCTTTTTCTGCAGGCCTTAAATGCCCTCGAAGGAAACATAAAACCAGAATAAATCCTTCCATAATCACTCCCATTACAATCGACATGACTGTTTTGGGATAATCATAAAAGTGCATCCTGTCGGCAATAAGATACCAAACCTCTTCAAAGGATCTTTCCTGGTCACTCACTTCCTGGTCAATAATTTTGAGCCAGTTCAGCGCGCCAAGATAATTTCTATAGGAGCTTTCATGGAAATTGGGGTAACCGCTGATTTTATCCGGATTTACGTCTCTTATGCTGCTGAAGATTTCCATCTTTTCCAAATAATGATAAATTAATTCTGCATATTGTTTTGCCTCACCTTCCGCGTTCTCACCACTACTATCAGCAGTACTGTCTAAGAAATTTTGTATATTATCAAGTGGGTCTTCGTTTTCCGATGCAAAATATCCCCGCATGATTAAATAATTATCTACTGCTATTTTTAAATCGTTTAAATCATAGCCTGTTTCTCCAAATAAAATATCGGAATTTTGATCATAAACGTGTATATCATCCAAAAATAATTTAAAATTTTCAGCAAACTCCTCGGCTTCAAAATCAGCTTTTCCGTTTGCAAGTTCATTAATAATATCAGTCGCTCTTGATGACAGATCCTCTTCCTCTGCTTTTTTGCATATATCTCTCGCTTCATACAGGAAATCATTCAAAAAATCTTTTGTGTTTTCATAATATAACTCCAGCTTTTCTTTATAGTGCTGCTGATCTTTTTCCAGGAACCGGACCACTCCATATTCTCTGTCCGCCGCCGTTTCCCGTGCAATTCTTTGTTCACATAGATAAACTGCAGAAAAAAATGATAAAATCAAGCCGGTTACAATAACCGCAAATGACATAATAACTATTTTTCCGATCTTTGCTATTTCTTTCAGCTGTTCATTTGTACCGTCCTTATCACCTGAGTTTATGTAGACTGTTTTATATGCACTTGCAAAATTATCACTGTCCACTTTGCCTGTATTTGATATTTTTCTGTCTGGTATTTTTTCTGTCTGATAGTACCTTGTTATTCTCCTTGCACGGGCATATCTTGGGAAAAAATATCTGACAAGCCTGGAAGAGAAAAGCAGAAAGGCTGTCTGCAGCCCAAAAGCCATAAAAATTGCTGATACAGTATCAATTACATTATCCAGCCCGCCTGTTACCATAAGGAAAGATGTTGCGCTCAGGAAGGTAATGGCATAATTCATCATGACAAACTGTGCACTTTCCGAAAAATGTCCGAAAAGAAGCGTCCTGATCCCGTCCTTAAAGCTGATTGCACTTTTCACGGCATCAATAATATCCACTATCAGCGCAGAAATATATAGTATTAATTCCTTTATGGCGCCCATAATGCCTTTGCCAAGCCCTGCTTTTCTCATCTGCTCGTTCCCAATGAGAATAATGAGTATTATCGCTGTCAGAACCAGCCAGAATAACTCGTTTTGCCCAAGATCTATCAGCTTTTCCTTAACAATTATGGATAATTCATTCAACTGTTTATCCAAAATTCCGCCCCTCTCAAAAATCTGATTTACAGCTTATATTCCTTATCCGTTTTCTGATGTGATAATTTTTCCTTTATGAAGCAGTATAATTTTATCTTGTCCTACTATTTTTACTTCGGCAGGTATGATTTTGGTGATTTTTATCTGATTTTCTGTTACTGGTTCTATTTCAAACACTCTTTTATAGCCATAATTATCACACTGTTCTAACGAAAGTTTTCCATTGGTTTTCACTTTTCTCGGATAAATATATATCTTCTCCAAGCTCTCTATAATTTCAAATGAACCTTTACCAGATATTTTGTAAAATATTCCCTGTTCCCATAACAATTCATCATTTTCCAGATCTCTTAATAGAATATAAATAGCTTTTCCGCTTCCTTCTTCCGGATAGATAACAGGAACCTCTTCTTCCTTTGCAGTCTCCGCTTCTGTCTGTATCCCGCTGTCATTTCCTTCTTCATTATCCGGTTTCGTTTTGGCAGGAGATTGCATTTCATCTGAATCTGATATTTCAGCAATATTCTCTTCTTCTATTGCTTCATCTGTTGTTGTTTTCTGTTCTTCGTTCCCCTGTTCTTCTTTTACTAAGTGTTCCCTCGACAGTTCACGATCTTCAAGAATCTGAGATTGCTGCTTCACAATAAGTTCCAAGCTCTGTTTTATTAAGTTAAGCACGTTTTGTAGTTCATCATTCTTTTCTTTTTCATTCTCCTTCAATTGCGTATTTTCATATTTCAGGTTTTCATGCTCGCTTTTTAGGTTTTCATGCTCATTTTTTAAATTCTCATACTTATTTTTAATTTCCGTATTTTCTTTATCTGCTTTTTCTGCTTTATCTCCGAGTGAATGAAAACATTTTTCGAGGTTCCTAATCTTCCGGTATTTAGATGATAAGGCGACTAAATAAATGACTGAAATCCCCAAAGCCCAATACACCGAAAAAGGCTGTTTGAATATACCGAGCATCCACAGTTCGAAAAAAAACGGAATTACCAAAAGCAACAACGAATAAAAAGCATCTGTCAATTTGAATACTTTCTTCACATTTTCCCCTTCCATCTTTCGTTTTTCCTGCCGTTTTCAAATACCTTACCTGTTGAAAACGGCAGGAAATCACTGCTTACAGATTCTTCATAAGAAGGTAATTGGACATTTTTACATCAAACAGGATATTCCACAGACATTTAGGGTTGTCTTTGTCCCGGCTTATTTGCGACCACAAATTTTCCGCACTCTGCCGGAAAAAGGCTCTGTTGTTTTTTTCCTTTTCAGTGGCTTTATCCTCACTTTTCCCGACCGAGATCAAATCATAAACCTGCGTTTCCCCTTCTTCGGTTCTGAGACTCAGAAAGCTCTGTCCTTTGACTTCCTGTATAAAATTATGGTATTCACTAATCAGGTTTTCGATTTCCGCCTGATCCGGTGCGGCCGCAGGAAATACCGCTGTATGACAGGTTTCCTTCCAATAAGCATCTATCTTATCACGGTCATCCAGCGCTTCATTATTTATTGGCGATATATACTTTCCTGTTTCCACCATGCCTTCGACCACCTCTGTCTTACGGTATTTGCCGTCTACCGCAATAATCATGGCACTTTCACTGATCCCGGCTTCTTTGCTCAGCAGGCGGGTAACATATATCCCAAACTCTGTCTTCTGGAATTGGTCCAGAGGAAAATTTATGATATTTCTAAGTGCCTGCTTACCGCCCCCATATAAGAACAGTTTGAAGTTTCCACTCCGGCTGTTATAGAAAAGCTGAAGCAGTCTGCCATAGACACGGAAAAGATTCAAATATTTATAGGTTAAAATGACTGCAAATTTTACGTATATATTCGAAGTACTGACATTCAAATCTTTTTGAATTCCCACTTTTTCAATAAGCATCTGAATAATATTTCGCTTACTGTCCTGTATCCCCGGATCTCCCACTCCGTTTTCATCCGGTTTTTCCATCTGATCCTTTTCAAAATCCTCATACATGTCTATCAGTTTCTTTGCATCCGAATACACCTTATTATCCACACCGGTTTTAGAGGGAATCTCCCACAACCCCCTGAATCCGTCACTTTTTCCGCGGAAGAATAATTCTATCGTGTCCGCCAGAATTTCCCTTCCCGCATATCGCATGGAAAACTGTATTCTCTTTGGAAGCTGATTTTCCTGCGTTTCTCCTATAAACAGATTAAAATCGCTGGTTCCTGCACCAATATCACAGATGCCAAAGGTACTTCCGGCTGATACCAGTTTTTCCGGTGTCTCCAACATAGCTTTCTGCAGGTAGCGTGCATTGGCTTCGGCTTCGGAACAATAGGTTGTCTTCTCTATGACAATGCCGCTGTTCTTGTTAAGAAGAGAGATAATCTTGCCCCAAACCTTCTGAATTCTTTCATATACATTACTTCTCGGATAGGAAATACATACCTGCATTTTACCTGCTCCATTGAGGGCACATTCCAATGCGCCAAGCCATAACATATTGTAGAGGAATATCTGAAGAGCTTTTTCATAAAGATTTCCTTCTTCCGGGCCATATTCATTTCCGAACTTAATATCTGTTACCACCTTGTCGTCCAGAAGCGGTTTTTTCCCTTCCATAAATTCATTCAGCAGTTCCAGATCCGGGAAAAGGGCGCACCCCTGTTCATAGCAATATATTTCAGATTCTCCAAATCCCTGTTTATATATCCTGCTCATGGTAGGGAAGCCTCTGTTGATCTCCCGTTCCGGCGCATAGCACTGCCTTGCAAACAGACTGTCCCTCCTGCCCTCCGTCCCGGAAAGAAGTACCTCATACAGCCCCTTCCTGGCCAATCTATAGTTAATATCTTTACCGTTAATATCCTTATAAGCAACAATCGTATTACGGGTTCCCATATCCAGAGCCCACCGATATGTCTTTGAAAAATCGGTTTCCGACAAAGACGGCGTGCCTACGCAGATAGCTCCCAGATATTCACTTTTCTTTTTGGGATTTCTTACAGCATCGGGGAGACCGAAATCCGTCCTGCAGAGTTTCACAAAAGATGGAAGTCTGTTATAGGCGGCATAATACCATTCTTTTTTAAATTTCTCCTGGCTTGTCAATACATTGGAACGGTAGATGTCGTCATCCGCCATATCAATCATGCTGCCTTTTATCTGAATGAAATCTTCCAGAAATTCCTGCAGAGCTGTTCCTTCCTCACCATCATCTTTACATTTCAGGAGCGCCATATAGTACTTTTTCCAATACTTTACAGGCAATTTCACATAGGGAAAAGCGGTTATTATGGGTACTCCCGATGCATAAATCAAAGCTTCCTTCCGGTAACACCTGGTTACTTTAATAAATTCATTTTCAACTTTAAGTCGGAAAGTAATAACCAGATTTTTCTTTGCTCCAAAGTGACTTGCGTCTATATCCACTCCCGTCATATACACATTCGGTGTTTCTTCAAGAAAATTCACCATTTTTTCGGATAACGGCAAAAATCCGGAAAAATAAAATGGATCATCCTTCAGTATCAATTGGAATGAAAACACATTTTCTTTTCCAAATTCTTTTCCTTCATCCACATCTGAAATGGGCTTAACTTCCGTTGAGGCAAACAAGAGAGTGGAATTGAATATGGCCGGAAGGTCAACTGCAAGAACCGGCAGTTCAAAAAATTTCTTTCCCGTATTCTTTTCACCAAATACCGCTTTCCTTACATTGTCCGACTCAGGGTGGATTCTGTAGCTATCCTCCGGAAGCAGTTTGGCTCCCTGCTCTTTCAGAGCAGTACAGAAGCGGACAATATAATATTTGTATTCAATCGCCTCTTCCTCAATACGGGTTAAGTAGGTATAAAGAATATTCTTTTCATAATCCTGAAGTCTCTGTATGCAGTCCTCTCCCATATCCTCTTCTATCTGCTCGGGAAACTCTGCCATGGGCAGTAAAAAGCCATCCTTATCAAAAATGGCGATATTCTTACCCTCCAGCTGAAGAAGGAAGAGCCTGTCATTGCATTCAGTATTCCCCGCCAGCCTGCGGCCGAAAATATACCATACAAGAGGGCTGCATTCGCTTTCTTTAATTTCTTCTATACGAATATCCGATGCCCTGTATTTGCTCAGTGCGAATATAGTTATTACCTTGCGCCACAGTTCTTCTTCATACCGTTCCTTCGCATCGCCAGTCTTCATATCACTGCGGAGCTTTATTACATGTGCCGTACCGGAAGAGATGGCATCAAGCCCGGCTGTCTCCGCATGTTCCCTGGCTGTCATCTGCCCCAGTTCCCCCAGCGACTTGATTATGTTGTGAAATCCCGGTTCATTAGCCGGAATAATTTCCCCTCCGTTTTCTAAGGGAAATGGCACTGCAGCAATAATCTTCATCCCTGTTCCTCCTCTCCGACTTTGCACAAATCATAGATGCACAAGAGCAATTCCCTGGCAATTTCACTGCCGGACTTTCCTTTTTCTGCAATCTTATGCAGGCTTTTCCGGTTCAGCAGGCTGTCATAAATATCAAGTCCCTTTTTCTTTTTTGGATAATTGGCATACTCTTCTACCTCTGTCAGTTCATCAGGATCCATCCGTTGCCGTACTGTTACATATCCATCTTTACCACACTCCAGAATATACTTGATTGCGTCTTTATTAAAAAACCGGGTGACGCTGTTTTCTTCCTGTCCATATTTGGTAGTATCCTCAAGTTCTAACCAATATTCCATATATTTTCTGCAGAAGCCGCAGCAGCACAGGACGGTTTCACGAAGCTGCGTATCAATTTCTTCAATCACATTTGCCTTCGCATTATAAAAAAGTCCTTTCTGGCCATACAGATGGATAATCAGCGCTTCTCTTACATAGCCTTCAAATTCAGGACGGAACAGTGGTTCCAGACATGCCAGCAAAAATGAGGAAAACCGCATAAATCTTACATGCTTTTCCTTAAATCCAATTCCCTGGGGCATGTGTTCCCATGAAATAAATTCTGTTCCTTCATGAGAATACTGATATCCGAAAAGATTGTAATTATTTTCATTACTTTTTTTCAGGATGTCATTAACAGCAAGCGCAACCAGCATATCTATTATGTGCAGTTTATTCTTTTGCCTGTCTTTTGCCGCATTTACATCAGAAACACGATCTAGAACCTCCTGTCCCAAATAATAGAAGCTGTCAAACACCGGATCCTGTTCTTTTCCACTTTTTATCAGCTTCTTTTCATCCCCAAGCACAATCGTTACTGTAGCCGATTTTGCATAGAACTTATGGTAATTAATCTGGTTCTGATCATCACTTTCAGGATCCGGAAAAGAAAAATAGGGTTGTACATGGATACAGTGGATCCGCAGATTATCCCTTTTGCCTTGGAAGTTCTCCGCCAAAAACTCCCCGAAATTCACACCAAGACTGGCTCCGGTTCCACCGAAGGAGGTACACAATATAATAAAGTCTATCTCATTTCCCGCAGCCAGTTCATTTTCTACATCCTTTACCATACTGATTTCCTTATAAACCTTTTTATATATCAGTACGTCACTGGTCACTGCCCCCAAATTGGCCTTGCCATAATACCCGCCTTCCAGGTTTCTGTTCTGTTCCTCTTTTGTCAGACAAATATCAAGCAATTCCCTGTCTTTATCATTTAGTTCCTTTTCCATAGCCATGATATAGCGGATGGACTCATCCTGCGCACGTATTCCCGCCTGTTCCAGCATATCTTCGAAGAGATCTTCCACCCTGGAAACAGCTGTTGCCGCCATTTCTCCGCCTTCCATAACCTTCCGAAAATCATTGTACATTTCACAGAAGGTTCTGCTGTCCACATAATTGGCACTTCTCGTATCCTTATCAATAGGGTAGCATCTGATTTCACAATCCTGATATATACCCGCCGCACAGTTCAGATATAAACAGATTTCTCCTCTTGAGGGTGTTCCCCCGAACATCGCCACAAATACCTTTCTCATCGTATACCTCCTCCTACCAGGGTCTGAATTTTTCCAGGGAAATACAGAATGCAGCTCCGGTAATCAGTACATTAAGGATGACATGTCCCCAGGCTTCATCCAGAAATCCCTGCAGCTGCACCAGCCCGAAAGCAAGAGCGGCGTCTGCGATTATCACTGCTATCAGCAGAACAAGACTCGTACTGTAATTTTTCATATCTCTTGTTCGCTTTTTCGCCTGTGTCCAATACCATAATGTATAGCTGCCCCACAGTACTATGAGGGGGATCAGGAACAACTGCATCATCAGGCTCCCTCTGTTATCCGGGTTAAACATGGCAAGATCCATTGATAAAAGGATGCCGCTTATCAAGGCTGAAGCCCCAATTCCCGCTGCTATCGTTCCACTTCCGAACAGATATTTCTTCATTTTTGATGCCCTCCTATTCTTTCAGATCCGTAATTAATACAGGTATTTCCGCATACGAAGATACAAAGCGGAGCGTGTCATCTTCCATTCGTTTGTTCCGGTAGCCAAACAGGATGTCATAGAAACCTATCAGGTTGTAGGTATGTTGGAAATAATCATCCGGCTCATCTGAGCTTGACGTGTCAAACCTGTAAAGCCATTCCGGCCTTTCATAAGGCACCCGTTCCTCTTTCATTATCTTGAAAATTATCAATATTTCCTTTTCTCTGGGGCTATGCCCTTTTTCTGTCGGTTTGTCCTTACAGGAAAAGAAGACAGCTGTTGGATATTCAGGCATAGCACCCTCATATTCTTCCGTAATTTCCTGCATAATCTCCACTCTGGAATTACCGTCTGCAACCCATTCCCTCAGTTTCTCCTCTTTCTGCTTCATTCCTTCCTCTGTTTCGGTTTCCTGTGTGCTGTCTTCATTTTCCCCGGAAAGTCTGTATATCCGGTAATCACAGGTGTAAGTGATATTCGGGTTCTTTCCATCGCTGAGCGGAACGTAGAAATTCAGCTCCCAATCCCCCATTTTTTCAGGGACTCCTTCTGCCTTCCGGTATTGGAACGCCGCTATTTGGGTAGGGAGTGTTCCTTCAAACAGCTGGGATACATTGTTATAGGGAATCAGGTTTTTTGAAGGTCTGGTGCTTGTTGACTCTGCCTGCAAAGTTTCTTCAGTACCCAAGTCTTCCGCGTTGTTTTTTCCTCCGTATTTCTTTCCGCCGCCACTCGTTTTGCCCTTCCCTGAATACAACTCTTTCATTTCCTCATAATCAGCAAAAGGCTCAAATACGACATCCGTTACATCTGCCTTGACCTCATTTACAGACAGTCTGCTTGTGGCAGTAAAATAATCCTTTCCCTCAGTCAATTGCTGTCCGGCAAGCAGCTCCGTCAGCTCCGTCCTGTATTTAGCTACATACTGCTTTGGTCCCGTAATAAGCATATAATATGGTCTTTTGCCATCCACCCGCTCATCCAGCATATTGGAAATCTGATCCGGATTTGGTACCTGGGTATTCCCATGGAACTCAAAAGAGAACACAAACAATTCCGCCGCACAGTCTTCTTCCTCACAAAGCTTCTGTATCTGCTGTGCAAGCTTTGTATTGTTGAGGTTCTGCTCCGCTAAATCCGTAAGAATGACATTAACGTATCCTGCGTCTAACCCACCCTCAAAAAAGAGGCTTGTAAGCGGCCCCGCTTCGGTTTCGTTCCATCCTACATGGAAGCCATCCGCAGCAAAATCCTGATAAACACTTCCTTCATATTCCACCCACCGCTGCTGATACCTGTCTATCGTATAATAGACTGCATCCTGCAGCCTGCTCATATCACGCAGGCACCTTATCAGGGCTAAATAAGAGGGATCCGGACTGCGGCTGAAATTTTCATCGAATGTAAACCCTTCCATGCTTCCTGTATTATCAAAGTATATCCTGGCCGGGATAACGGCTTCTCCAGCCCACGCATATGCTGATGTATCGTCATTTTGCTCCAGGACTGTACTGTAATTGGGGAATGGAAGCGTGCTTCCACCGCTGTTTTCACTCTCTCCGCATCCACAAAGCAATAATACGAACAGGACAATTAACGGCACCATTTTGTATATGCTTTTTCTCATTTATTCCCCGCCTTTCTTGAACCTTTATTTAGCCTTTTTCCAGCTGTATTCCCAGCCGGCCTACTGCATCCCACCCGCATCCTCTTTCCTATTTTTTCTATTCCACCTTTACAACCAGTTCTCTCATCTCTGACCTGTTCCCATCCGAATCCACCGTATACAATGTCACCGGATATTCCCCAGGCCTGCTAAGATCCACATGTCCTTCCAGCTTCAGGTTATTATAAAGCGTATTATAATCATCTTTATCGTCCGACATTGTCTCTATTACCGTATTCCAGTTCGGTGCAGTTCCTTTTTTAGTAATAATCTCATCAGAATTCATCACCAGTACAGGAGCAGGACCCGACTGTTCTTCATTTCCGTCTCCATCTTCCCGGTTTTCGTTTCCGGTATTTTCTTTCCCGCTGTTTTCATCCCCGGCATTTCCATCCTGCTGTGTATCTTTGGCATCGCGGTTATCCGCAGCCCCGCCATCCTCAGAGCTGTTACCCTCCGTCGAATCATCTCTCATTACCGTGCCTGATTCCGTCTCATTCTGACTCATTCCATTTCCATCGTCCGCCTGCATATCTTCACCATCGGGCGCAGCAGCAGATTCTGAAGCAACTGCAAACACCTTCGATGCCTTGCCCACATTATTGGATTGATCCAGTGCTACAAACGTTACGATCACTTCTTTTCCGTTTGTTCCAGCTACTTTTTCCACCATCAGGCTATTGCTCACATCTCCGTCTCTGTCATCCGTCGCTGTTACTTCCTGCAGCAGGAGACTCTCGTCCATCCCGTCTTCATAGACCGCCGTACTATCGCCAAAGGATATCACTGGCGGCGTTCTGTCCTTCCCCAGATACAGGAACAGGCATACAACAAGAAGGACAGCATCCACAATCCCTATTCCAATTGCCAGTTTTTTTATTTCCATTTTTTCTCCCCTCCTGATTCCTCCGGTTCTTCCAGCATTTCTATTTCAGCTTCCTCCAACTGCACGATATCCACATCCAGCTGTATCATGTCATCTTCTTCATACAGGCCTTCCGCTTGTTCCTCCCCGGAATCTCCGACAGCCAGTTTCACATTTCCGTCAGCCTTTGCCGCAGTCCTGCCTTCGTGCCCTTTCAAACCTGCGCCATTCTCTTCCTGCTTCTGCCCGGCCTTTACCGGTTTCAGCCCCTTCTGCACTACTGCAGAATGCAGTCCGCCTTCCTCATTCCCTCCGTAATACTTTCCATAATACTTCCCATAATATTTTCCATAGTAAGCGCCGTAATACCCCTTGCCGCTCATATTCACCTTATTCAGTATCACTCCCAGGATCCGGCAGTCCACCTTCTCCAGCTGCTCCTTCACCTTCTGCGCAAACTTATAGCTGATTGCGCCGCTTTCAATCACAACTACCGTTCCATCGCAATACTGTGCGGCAACTGCCCCGTCAATTACGCTTCCCAGCGGCGGCGTATCTACAATCACATAATCGTATTCATTCCGTAGATATTCCAGCAGCAGACGAAATGCATCGTTCCCCAACAGTTCACTGGGATTAGGCGGCACTGGGCCGGAAAAAATAACAAAGAAGTTCTCAATATTTGTCCTGCATGTGATATCCTGAATTGAGGCCTGCCCGCTCAAATAATGAGACAGTCCGTACCTGGAAGCATTCGTCTTATATCTTCCCTTCAGTACTGATTTTCTCAAGTCTGCATCCACAAGGACCACCCGCTTGCCGCCTTCCGCAACCGACAGTGCCAGCTGAAAGGAGACGCTGGTCTTTCCTTCATTCGGCGTACAGCTGGTTACAGAAATCACCTTCCTGTCCCTGCCGGAAAATTCCAGGTTCGTCCGCAGTGTCTTATAGCTTTCCTTCGTCCGGAAATCCAGTTTCTCTATTGCATTAAAATTTACCGTCTGCATTCTTTCTCCGCCTTCTTTTTTCTTTCGTTTACAAGCCGCGTATGATAACAGCAGAAAAAACTTCTTCTCGTTCCTGCCCGCCTTTTTCTAAATCATCGTTGTTCCAGCTAACTTTCTAGCTTCTTTTTACTTTCTTCTTTTTCTTTTTTCCTTCGCTTTCCCCTTCATTTAACGGAATTACCGCCAAGGTAGAAAGCTGCAGATACTTCTCCACATCCTCCGGGGTTTTCACCGTGTCATCCATCAGGTAACGGACCAGCACAACAGCGATTATCAGAAATACCCCAAGCAGCCCGCCAATAAACGTATTCTTCAATACGCTGGGACTCGCCTTTTTCATCGGCATGTTTGCAGTCTCCGCCACATTCACCGCCTGGATGTCCATCACGTTCATGATATGTACTGCGGCAGCCTCCCGGATCGCATTGGCCATTTTCATCGCCATTACCGGGTCGGAATCTTTTACTGTAATCGCCAGAATACGGGTATCCGTCGGCGTAGTAACCGAAACCTTTTCCTTCATCTGCTCATACGTCAGATCAAGCCCCATCCCCTGTACCACTTCTTCTAAGACAAACCGGCTCTGGATCAACTCCGCATAGTCCTTCGTCAGCTGTGTACCCAACTGGATATCCGAATAAGTAACCGAAGCATTTTCCTGTTTATTCAATATATATATCTTAGTAGTGGACTCATAAGTAGGCGTCACCAGCAGCTGCGTAAACAGAAAAGTGCCCAGCGCCACCATGATTCCCACGGAAATAATCAATGCCAGATTATGTATCAGCACCAGACAGATTTCCCATAAATCAATCTCAATTTCATCCGTCTGGCGTATTGTATTCTCTTCCATTCCTTGCTTTCTCCCATCCTGTTTCTTATCTGATAAAGTTTAATATCCATTGACTGTGATTAACATTTGACCTGTCTGCATAATCAATTTACAGTATCTATCCGTATTTTCTATTTGTACTTTCCATCTGTATTTTCTATCTGTACTTTCTATCTATATTTCCTATCTGCATTTTCTCTCTGCGCTAAATCACCCTGTCCTCCAGTACCGCCTGCGGGTTCCCAATCAAAAGCTTATCTGCATAATCCTTCCCAAGCCTTTTCTGTATCCATTCGGCGCATTCTCTCAGGCGGGGGCCCCGCCTGCCTTCACTCCGGTGGGCGTCCGTCCCTACAAAATCAACGGCTCCCTGCTTCAACAGCTTCCTTGTAATCGCTTTCTCTCCAAATCCATGCTCCCCCATGACGCTCGCTGCATTTATCTGAAAATAACACCCGGTATCCTCTTTCAGCTCCTCTGCTTTCTGCAGATTCTTCACCACATTCATGTATCTCTCCACATGTGCCACCACCGGCCAGTATCCAAAAGAAATAAGCCGGTTTAAAGCATCCCGTATATACCCAAAGTCCTCACCGGGCAGGAATTCCACCAATACATAATGAGAATCCGCCAGTGTCCTGATTTTTCCCAGCTCCAGCAGTTCTCCCAGCCCATGTCTGTAAAAAATTTCATTTCCCGGAAACAGTTTTACCGGAATTCCTTTTTTATCCGCCTCTTCCTGAAGCAGAACCATCCGCCTGATAATTCCTTCCGGAGTGACACATTTTCTGTCCGCCTTCTGGTGAGGTGTCAGAATCATTTTCCGGATACCTTCCTCTGCCGCAATCCTCAGCATGTCCAGCGCCATTTCCATCGTTTCCGCCCCGTCATCCACCATCGGCAGCACATGGCAATGAATATCAGTAAATCCTTGAATATCTTCTAACCCATGGATATCTTCTAATCCATGGATATTTTCTAACCCCTGGATATTCTCTATTCCACCCATACCAACTATTCCATCCCGTTTCCTGTCTCTATCCGTTTTTCAGGCCATCTAACTGCCCATCGCCATCCGTCTGCAGTTCCTCTTCCTTCAAACCCACATCACTGCAGGCAATCAAAAAAGTCCGCAGCACCTTCGCCGCATACATCCGCTCCCGCTTTGACACACTGTTCAGCAGCTGATATACCGCCTCAGATTCTTCTGTCCGGTTTATTTCCCTGTCTTTGACCGCCCTGTCATCATCTTCTTTCCCAAGAATCAGGTAATCCAGGGACATATGGTACAGTCTGGAAATTGCGATCATCGTTTCCACCGACATCCCGCAGTTTCCCCTTTCAATGTCCGCATAATAAGTAGGCACACGTCCCAGCTGTTCCGCGGCTTCCTTCATTGTGATTCCCAGCTGTCTGCGTTTCTCACGGATCCGCTTTCCAGCCGCTTTTCTGTCATACGTATCTTTTTCCATTGTTTCCCACCTTCCGGCGTTCTTTTTTCTGGTGTACAATCGTTATATTCTGTTATTGGCTTATAAGGCGTCTATTGCGGGAACCTCTGATCAAAAAACAGTTCCGGCAGTTTATTTTCGCAAAATCTATCCTTTTGCGAAAAAGAACCGCCGGAGCTGTTTTCTACACTTCTGTTGAATTAATGACCATTTTTTTGACGGCTTCTGAAAACCTGTCTGCCTGATGATACGGAATTCCGGCCTTTTTATATTTTATGGCCGGATACGTCTGGAAAAACAGGCATGACAAAAAAACTTCCGCAAAGGTTCCATTCAACCTGTACCGGAAGCGGTTATTCAGGCCGCCATTTTATATCCTGACATCAGCATTTTTTTCCGTTCCATATCCGAGTGCACATAAATACGCATAGTCGTGCCCACATTGGAATGTCCCAGCAGTTCACTCAGCGTCTTCATGTCAAATCCCTGGGAAATACAGTTTGTGGCAAAAATATGGCGCAGCATATGAAAATTGAAGCCTGGGATCCCCAGTTTTTTCAGGATTGCCTGAAAACGGTACTGCAGCGTGCGCGGTTCTGTATATTCCTTCCTTATCCCCTTCAGTACATAGCCTTCCTCAGATATTTGGCCGCTTTTCCTGGCGGTTTTCAGCAGTTCCACAAGGAATCCCGGCAGAGGGATCTCCCGGATGGAATTCCTGGATTTCGGCGCGGTTATAATCACCCTGGTTCCGGTCTTTCCCGCCATGCCAGCTTCGTCTGCGGAGGAAAAAGTTCGTATTCTCTGCATTGTTTTGCGTACTATGATACTTTCTTTTTCTAAATCAATGTCTTTCCACTGCAGTGCGCAAAGCTCGCCAATCCGGATTCCGCTGCAGCCCGACAGCAGCACCCCCAGGCTGGTCAGATCTCCTTCCTGTGCGCTTTTTATAAGGTGTTCCTCCAGTTTTTTAAGTTCGCGCCCTTCCGGCGGCTGCGGAATCTGTGCTTTAGCCGGGGAGGTAACCGAGGGCAGCTCCGGTCTGTTGCAGCGGAATTTTTTCCCCAGGAAATGAAAAATCTGGCTGAGCAGGATGAAAATCTGATGAAGATAGGTTTCGGACAGCTTTTTTTCCTGCGCTGCGCAGGCCTGTCCGCGCAGGACTTCAAAATAAGCGCGCCAGGCTTCCTCATCAAAACCGGAAACCGCCTGTCTGCCGATGACTGGCAGGATATGTTTCTCCGCAATGGAACGGTAGGTAGCAAATGTGGATTCCTTCCATTTCGTCTGATTCTCCTCCATCCACAGGCGGACGGATTCCCGGATCGTAAGCCCCGGCGGCAGCATGTTTTTTTTTCCGCCTGCCAGGCAGGCATCTCTCTTTTTAATAAGAAGCTTTTCCTTCACTTCCCTGTAGGTTTTCCCGTAAACCGAACGGTATCTGGCTCTTCCGTCCGGGAGCCTTCCCGCACCATACCTTCCTTCCCATCGTCCATCCTTCCTTTTATAAATGTTCTCTCCTTTTCTTGCCATAATGTCCTCCCAGAATCTGACGAAAAATTTGACGGCTTATAAATCAAAAAGGTATCAATGGCAATTTAGGTCCCCGGATTATCTGTATATCATTTTCATTTAGCCTTTATACAGGCACGCTGTTACCTGTATTATAAATAAGAAACGCAAAAAATGACATTTAAGTATTATTTTATACTCATTAATTGACAAAATATAAAACTTGTCTTACAATAAATTCCAGTGTCGAGTTTAAATTGCCACGAAATACCAGTTTTAAACTTATATTCATTTTCGCATAAGGATAGAATTTACGAAAGCGTTTTTACGGTATTCAGTATATATTTGAATTAATAATTCCAGCTATCTGTAAACAGGCCGAATAAAAGGCCTGTTTTTTCAGTATTTCAGGGGATTTTAGAAATCCGGTAAATAGGAAGCCGATTACTGCGCTGCCCTTTTAGCACAAACTGCCGGCAGATAACAAATGTATGTTTTAAACTGACCACAAAAAAATTAATTCCATATAATATAGATTTATGCTTTTTCCAATAATCAATTTCTCCCCTATGGAGTGGGAACAGGAAGCTCCTGTGTTAAATCTGTGTAAAAAATTCCCTTTTCATCTTGCCACCCCTTTACATATCCTTTACAATGAATAAAAATGGTACCCCGGGAGAAAAATTATCGAATGACAACCAGGCCGGCCGCTCCCCCGCGGCTTGATACACAGGATTTTAACGCAGTTCCCATAAAACATGCATAACCTCTGCCCATTATGGCAGGGGCTGTGCTTTTTTTGTATTTCCGGCAAAAAAGCCGGTCTGTTGGTCATGATTTTTGAATAGACTCAGATAACCGTTTAAATACCGGGTAAACTGATTATAGAAAGGACAAGGCAGGGCGCATGACGGCCCTGCCGATGATAAAAATGGAAAAAAAGAAAGCTTTCCTCATTAATTTTCTCTACTATGCACTTCTTTTGTGCGCAGCATTTGTCGTCCTGAAATATGGGCTGCCCCTACTGGCTCCCTTTGTAATTGCTTTTATTCTGGCCTATTTATTAAGAAAACCTGTTTTATTTTTATCCCGTAAGCTTCATATTCCCCAGAAACCAACGGCGATCCTGCTGGTACTTATTTTTTATTCCACCATAGGCTTGCTGCTTTCCCTTGTGGGCATCCGCGCATTTTCTTCAACGAGGGATCTGGTGCTGAATCTGCCGCAGATTTACGCCCGGCATGTGGAACCGGTATTAATGGGGATTTTCGGGAATCTGGAGCAGGCTCTGCAAAAAATGGATCCCTCCCTGGTTTCCACCCTGGAAGATCTTTTTAACCAGTTTACACAGTCGTTAGGACAGATGGTATCCGGCCTGTCCGTTGGCGCCATGGGAACCATCTCCGGAATTGCCTCCTCCTTGCCGGGACTTTTCATCAAGCTGCTGCTTATGATTATTTCCACATTTTTTATTGCCGCGGATTACGAGCTTCTCACTGGTTTCTTTTTGAAACAGCTGGGCGGAAAAACGCAGAAAATTTTTATGCAGGTAAAAGAATATGTAGTGGGAACCCTTTTTGTATGCATCCGTTCCTACGCTTTGATCATGTCAATTACCTTCGTGGAGCTTTCTCTTGGGCTGACGGTGATTGGTGTGAAAAATTCGATATTGATTGCTTTCCTGATTTCGGTATTTGACGTCCTTCCGGTTCTTGGGACAGGGGGAATCATGATCCCCTGGATGGTGATTTCCGCGCTGACCGGCAATTATTCCCTGTCTCTGGGGCTGCTTATTGTCTATCTGTTTATAACGGTCATCCGGAATATCATCGAGCCCAAAATCGTCGGCAGCCAGATCGGGCTTCACCCGGTGGTAACGCTGGCAAGTATGTTTGCAGGGGTCCAGCTGCTGGGTGTTGTGGGCCTGTTCGGCTTTCCAATCAGTCTTTCCCTGCTGCGTCACCTGAACGACAACGGCACCATCCATATTTTTAAATAGCAGGGCAAAAAAATAACCTGCGCCTCATGTGATATGCCCCTTGTCAGGCAGACAAGGGGCATATCAATGGGGCAGCCGGTCTTTTATCAGTCATTGTCGGGAAGCAGCTTGATTCTCACCAGAATCCTTCTCACGAATTCCCCTTCCTTCAGTTCAATATCATCCTCGTGCGTCTGCGGGGGAAGTTCGCATTCTTCCTCTTCCATTTCCGCACAGATCCAGTTATATGCTGCATCAGCAGCATTATCTATCGCATCCTCCAGATCCGGTCCCTGTGCCTCACAGCCTTCCAGATCCGGAAATGCCACGTAATAGCCTGCTCCCTCCTTTTTGGGGGTAAAAACTGCCGGGTACGTAAATGTCATCTATATGCCTCCTGATTTTCAGCCTTCCCCGCCTCCCTGAGGAAGCGGTACGGCTTTTATTTTCTGTTATCCTGTACCATTATAATTTCAGCAGGGGGCCTTTGTCAAATAGTTATGTTTCCCATAGCCCTGTTTCCTGGCGCTGTGGCAAAATCAGTTTATATCCTCTTATGACGTCCGATGAATTATTCTCTGCTGAAATAGTAATTGAGGACCTCCTTTGATTTACCCACCACGTAACCGCTGCCGCCTCTGCCTTTTACATCCTCCGTCATAGTAAGAAGAAGAATCGGCCTGTCCGCATTTTTCTGAGGCGTGAATACGCAGAACCAGCCCAGCTCCGTACCTGTGGTATCCGTTTTGGACTGTTTGATTTCTGCGGTTCCTGTTTTTCCGGCAAGCAGGATATCCTCCCGGTAGGCGCTACGTCCGGTTCCATGGGGAGAGGCGATTACCTGTTCCATGGCCTCTTCAATCAGGCGGGCCGTATCCTGGGTATAGGCCTGCTCCAGCCAGAACTCAGGCTTGGCATCCGACTGGTAGCGCAGACGCGGCCTCAGCACGTTTCCGTCGTTGGCAAAGCCTGTGTAAAGCGCCGCCAGATGGATCGGGTTCACCAGAACCTGTCCCTGTCCATATCCGCTGTCCGCAAGCTGAATTTCCGAATCAATTCCCTCTTCATTGGAATACTGTGACGGGGCAAGGGATATTTCAAAGGGAATCTCCTGGCCGAAGCCCAGCTTATCCAGGGATGCTGTCAGATCCTTTTCCCCGATGCGCAGAGCTGCCTTGGCAAAATAAATATTGTCAGAATAAATCAGGGCATTTTTCAGGACAACCGGATCATAGGCATGGAGGGTTGTTACATAATAATTTCCCCAGCTGGCATCCTTCTGCCATGACAGGCCGACATTGCCGTAATCCTCGTTGGGATCAATGGCTCCTGTATCCAGGCCGATGGCTGCAATGACGGGTTTAAAGGAAGAGCCCGGACACAGCTTCTGCCGGAAGCGGTTATAAAGGGGCATCCTTTCATCCTCATTCAGGCTGTCCCAAAGCGTCTGGGACATGCCATAAATAAAATCCCTGCTGTCATAGGAAGGCGTGCTTACCAGGGCAAGGATTTCCCCGGTGTAAGGATCCATGGCTACGGAGCAGCTTTTATCCTCCGCATAGGCTTCGTACAGAACCTGCTGGAGTCCGGCATCTATGGTGAGCTGAATGGTTTCCCCGTCCCTTTTTGTAATCCGGGCAAGCGTGGCTTTTTTATTTCCCTGTTCATCCACGATGCTTATCTCACAGCCGTCACGGCCCTTCAGTTCTTTTTCATAGAGAAGCTCCATGCCGCTGCGGCCGATAACGCTGTTTGACCGGTAGCCCTCCCCGGGATGTTTTTCCAGATCCTCCGCCGTCACCTGCTGGATGTAGCCGGTCAGATGGGCGGCCGCTTTTCCCAGCGGATAGTCCCGTATCTCCACATCTGTTATCAGCACACCAGGAATCGCCAGCAAGGCGTCCTGCAGCTCTTTTTTCCGGATGGTTTCCTCCGAAGGGTATTCCGCCATCAGCTCCTGGTCGGTCAGCTTCTGGATTGTCTTAATCGGAACAAAGGAATCCGGTTTCACCCATTTGGCCGACAGCTTCTTCCGTATACTCTCTGTGGAAACCCCGAGAAGCTCTGCCAGGCGTATGACGGATTCGTTCTCTTCCTCCGCCTCCACAGCTTCAGATGTGTCTTCCACCCGGCTTTGCGCAGTTTCGCCGCCCGACTCAGCCTGGCCGTCCGTCACCTCAGTTTCATCCGGCAGCCCTTCTTCATTATCCGGCATTTTCCCGGGCACCAGGCCCACCGAAGAACCCGTACCCCGGCCTGCAAGAAGCCTGCCATTCCGATCCACAATCGTTCCCCTGGCAGCCTCGTCTCTTGTGACCTTCACCTTGTCATAGGCCGTCAGTCCAGGAAAAATCAGGCTGTCCTCCCAGACAAGCGCATAAGGATATCCTTCCTCTTCGCCAGTCCTTTTCAAAAAAACAGCCTGGTTGGAAAAGGAAATTTCTCCGGCCACACTATCCATTGTCGTATCATAAAAAACCGTCGCTGCCTGGCTTCCGCTTTCCTGGGCCTGTGTTACCGTTATCCGGACATCCGCCGCTTCAATTCCCTCATAAATCTTCTTGTTACGTTCTGCAAAGGCCTCCTCTGAAATCCCGCTTCTGGTCTGGGCATCCAGCATATGGTACATTTCTTCATATTTTCCGTCTTCAATACAGGCCATATAATATAGAAGCAATTCTTCCGGCGTCTCCGGTTCCTTTTCCGCCTTTTCCTCTCCAATTGCAGGCAGAAGCTTCTTCACTCCGTTAAAAATCAGGACTCCTGCCCCCACAACGATTACAACAGCCGCCAGAAGGAGAAAAATTCTTTTCATCCGCATCATTCCGGCCCGGTTCCTCCTGCGTCTTCTCCGTTTCCTTTTCATATCAGCCTCCATTTGATTACATATGTAAGATTTATCTTTAAAACAAAACCGCCACACGGCGGTATCCTTTTTCCCTTCGCCAGGCTGCAGCATATTCTGCGCGAAAGCCGCGGCCAACAGGAACAATGCCACTTTCAGATACTGTTTTCCCCAGCCCTCCGGCGGCAATTTCTTTTATTATCCTACCTCCGGGAAATTCATATGTCAATATAAATTTCCCGGATATTATTTGGGCCATTAAAATACCAGAAAACCGCCGATGATTCCAAAAATAAAACAGATTGCCAGGCCTGCAATAATAAGATTCCTCATAAACCTGATATCCCCTGCGATTTGATGTATATCATGATACAATGGATGATTCTGTGTAATTTCAATTTTTTGCGTTACTGCCTTCTCTTTGTTTACCTGTTCTGTAATTTTCTGGTAATATTTCGTCCTGTCAGAATTTAATACGTCCCTTGCCGCTTTTTTAGCCAGTTCTGTATAATCGCCCTCCGACGAAATAATCCTTTCCAGCTCTTCCTGGGATTTATCACTATATTGCCTGAATAATGAATCATATTCTTTTGACGGTTCCATAAAGTATCCTCCTGCCTGATAATATTTTTTCGTTTACGTGTCATTTTACCTGACGGATTTTTTCTGGAAAAGCTATTCCCATGGAAAATCCTTCGTTCATACTTTTAATCCTATCAGAAAGGAAGAGTTTTTTCATCCTTTTTTACATAATTCTCAGTAAAAAAATAATGTCAGCTCCGTATCGTTTTTGTATCGGCCGGAAGGGTCGGGAGAATCAAAAATTACAGCTGATAAATCAACGCATTACAAATCGCCGCAGCCACATTGCTGCCGCCCTTCCGGCCTCTCGCCACTATCACCGGCACGCCTGCTGTCAGGATCAGTTCTTTCGCCTCCACCACATTGACAAATCCCACCGGTACGCCGATAATCAGCCGGGGACGGATTTTTCCCTCCTGTATCAGTTCATAGAGACGTATCAGGGCAGTAGGCGCATTGCCGATGGCAAAAATAAAATCCTCCTGCATGGCGGCCGCTTTATCCATGCTCACGGCGGCCCTGGTGGTCTGTTGTGTCAAAGCAGCAGCGGCCACATCTTCATCCGCCATAAAGCAGTGTACCTTTCCTCCGTACTGCTCCAGTTTTTTCTTATTTATGCCCGCTCTTCCCATATTTGTATCCGTAATGATGGATACGCCCTCTCTGAGGGCCTGCAGTCCCTTTTCCACCGCATTTTCGGAAAAAAACAGGGTATCCGCATAGCTGAAATCCGCTGTGGTATGTATTACTCTTTTAATAATGGGCTTCAAAACCGGATCCAGCTCTCTTCCCAGTTCCTCTTCAATAATTTCAAAGCTTCTTTTTTCGATCTCCCCGGGGCCAATCTGATTCAGATTCATTATATTTTCACTCCTTATTTCAGTCCGATTATCCGCCGGACCGCATCCATATCCATGTGGGCCCGGATGACATCCGCCAGGATATCATACTGTTCCTGCCTGTAACCTGCCAGATCCCTGTAGGTGCCCGGAGTCATGCCTTTTTCCAGAAAAACAGGATTCAGAAGGCCCTTCAGCAAACCGGGGGCGTCCAGTATTCCATGAATATACGTGCCGCATACGTTCCCTTTGACACAGCCGTCCGGATACTGTTTTCCGGTAACGCAGTCCGTCACGCTGGCAAAACGTCCGCAGGTTTCCAGAAGGCAGGTTTCTCCCATATGGATTTCATAGCCCTCTGCCGATACGCCGCTCATTCCCTGATAGATGCCCTCTATTGGTTCCACGCGGCCCTCCACTCTGGTGCGATGCTTCCTTTTGCCAAATGTTGTGGTGACGGGAAGCAGTCCCAGTCCGGCCAGTTCGCCGCCGTGCTCACAGCCGTCCGGATCCAGCAGACGCTGTCCCAGCATCTGATAGCCGCCGCAGATGCCAAAAATGCGGCAGCCCTCCAGGGCGGCTTTCTGTATGCCCGCTTCCAGGCCGTTCTGTCTTATCCACAGCAGATCCGACATGGTATTTTTGCTGCCGGGCAGGAACAAAATATCCGGTTTTCCCAGCTCCTCCGCCGTATTTACATACCGGACGGAAACGCCCTCGCAGCCCTCCAGCATGCCGAAATCCGTAAAATTGGAGATATGCGGGAAACGGATGACCGCCGCATCGATCCCTGTGCCGGTCTGTCGTCTGTCAAGCCGTTCCGAAAGGCTGTCTTCGTCGTCGATATCCAGCTTCGTGTAGGGAATCACCCCGGTTATGGGAATACGGCATTTGTCATACAGCTGCTTCAGTCCGGGATCCAGGATGGTTTTATCCCCCCGGAATTTATTGATCACAAGTCCTTTAACCCTGGCCCGCTCCTCTTCCTCCAGAAGCCAGATGGTACCCAGCAGCTGGGCAAATACGCCGCCGCGGTCGATATCCCCCACCAACAGCACGGGCGCGTCAACCATGCGTGCCAGTCCCATATTGACAATATCATTATCCTTCAGGTTGATTTCCGCAGGGCTTCCCGCGCCTTCTATGACAATCACGTCAAAGCTTTTATCCAGTTCTCCGTAGGCCTTCATAATAGAGGGAATCAGGCTTTTTTTCATGCGAAAATACTCCTTTGCCTCCCGGTTTCCCAGGACCTCGCCGTTTACAATCACCTGGGAGCCCATATCACTGTTGGGTTTGAGCAATATGGGATTCATCCGGATATCCGGTTCAATGCCGGCGGCCTCCGCCTGCATTACCTGGGCACGGCCCATTTCCAGTCCGTCCCTGGTAATATAGGAATTCAGAGCCATGTTTTGTGACTTAAAGGGGGCGACGCGGTAGCCGTCCTGATACAGAACGCGCAGAATTCCTGCGGTCAGGATGCTTTTTCCCGCATTGGACATCGTCCCCTGAATCATCAGATTTTTTGCCATACCTTTTCCTGCCTTTCTTTATTACAGCTCTTTTGCAAGCTCGTCCAACACCTGAAGCAGCGCTTCATTTTCTTCCCCTGTACGTACCGCTATCCGGTAATCGCCAGGTCCCAGACGGCGGTAATTCTCACAGCTGCGGATGGCGAAGCCCTTTCCTGCAAGCAGCCTGTCCAGGCCCGGCACGCCCTCAAAAAAAATAAAATTCGCACAGGGCGGATAGATACGGTATATCAGCTTATCTCTTTTTTTCAGGCCTTCTATCAGACAGGCGCGCTCTTTTTCCAGATATCCGATGGTTCTCTCCCGATAGTCCTCTTCACGCAGCGCCGCCAGGCCGGCCAACTGGGCAGGGACAGATACGTTCCAGGCCGGGAGCTGACGCCTGATTTGCCGGATAACCTCCCTGTCGGCGCAGATTCCGTAGCCCAGACGCAGGCCCGGCATGGCATACAGCTTGGTAAAGGCGTTAATTATCAGGAGATTTCCATAATCCCTGTAAAAACGCTTCATACTGATGTTCTCATAATCCCTGCAAAAGGGCAGGAAAGTTTCATCCGCTGCCAGCCAGATTTTTTTCCGGGCCGTCAGCCGGAGCACCCGTTCTGACAGCTTGGGATCCATGCAGTTTCCCACCGGATTATTGGGATTACACAGAAACAGCAGGCTTCCGGAGGGCTGCTGTTCCAGGAACGTAAGCAGGCCCTCATCTGCCTGAAAGCCGTTTTCCCGCCGTAAAGGGAAACACCTCACAGGACAATCCGCCGCAAGGAGCGCTCTTTCGTATTCGGAAAAAGCAGGGGCAAGAATCAGCCCGGCCGCAGGCTTAAGCGCACGGACAGCGGCATAAATCAGCTCCGAAGCGCCGTTGGTGCATACAAGCTGCGCCTCCTTGGCCTGCCACTGCCGGGCGATGGCCTCACAAAGGGTGCGGCTGGTTTCTTCCGGATAGCTTTCCGCCCGTTTCCATTCCCTCTGCAGCACCTGCGCTGCGGTATCCGGCATTCCCAGTGGATTGATATTCGCAGAAAAATCATAGCTTATGTTTGTGCCGCCATTCCGGCCGCCGTGTTCAAAAAAATCCATATCTGTTCCCGCCTGTTTTTTCTTTCTTCCTTTGCCCATTCATCGATAGGTTCCGGTCATAATCCGGAGGGCAGAATTTTATAATCCCCAGCCTCCGCAAAGTGTCCACCGAAGCAGCAGCCCTGCCAGCCAGATTATCCCTGCGGATACGTACAAAAGCCGGTTGGCTCTGACGATATCCTCCGCCTCCACGCAGCGGCGGGCGTCCCCGATAAAGGGTTTTTTAACGGTTTTCCCAAAATAAACCGCATCTCCTGCCAGCGCCACGCCCAGCGCGCCTGCGCATACCGACTCCGTCTGCGCCGAATTGGGGCTGACATGGCAGAACCGATCCCGTTTCCAGATCCGGTATGCCCCTGCGGCATCCAGGCCGCACAGACGGGAGGCTGCAATCATGGCCCAGGCCGCCAGACGGGAGGGGATGAAGTTGACCACGTCGTCCAGACGGGCCGCCGCCCTGCCGAAATACAGATATTTTTCATTCTTATAGCCCAGCATGGAATCCATGGTATTCACTGCCTTGTATGCAAAACCGGCAACAGGCCCGCCAAGCAGGAGAAAGCATAAAGGGGCAATGCTGCCGTCGGAGGTATTCTCCGCCACGGTTTCCACCGCCGCCTTAATGATCCCTTCCTCAGATAATACCGCGGTATCCCGTCCCACAATCATGGAAACGGCCGTCCGCGCTTTTTCCACATCCCCCTCCCGCAGCGCTTTGCAGACCTTCATGCTCTCCGTCTTCAGGCATTTGGTGGCAAGAATCTGGTAGCACATGAAGGACTCCAGCACAATTCCTGCCGCGGGATGTATCCGGCAGGCAAGGAAAAGCAGAGCCGCCGGAACCAGGGCGGACAGCAGCACCATAATACACACAAGGAGCAGGCCGGAACAAAACTGCGCCTGCGGCGACTGCCCGGGGCGGCGCAGCTTTTTTTCCAGCAGGCCTATCCCCGCCCCCATGGCACGGATGGGATGGGGCATCCAATAAGGATCCCCGAAGAGCAAATCTAAAATAAATCCTGCGAATATTGCAATGGCTGTATCCATGAAAGCCTGATCTCTCCTTTACCGTTCTTTTCCACCGGGCAGCAATAGCCCTGGCCATTGCCGCACTGGTAGTCATAATAGTCCTTGCCCTCCGTTCCGAAGCGGGAAAGCAGGGCCATTATCGTCCCTCCGTGGACAATGCAGGCCGCAGTCTGCGGTTTTTCCTCCTCTTCAAAGCGGGCAAGCAGCTGTCCCAGCCCCCGTGCGCACCGCTCCCGGAAGCTTTCCATGCTCTCTCCTCCGGGAAAAGGAAGGGCGCCGCCGCTGTCAATCCAGGCCTGATACAGCGGATTGCCTGATAGTTCTTTATAATTTTTCCCTTCGAACTGGCCGAAGCTGCATTCGCGGAAGGCTTCGATTATCAACGGTTCCTGCCCGGGATACAAAATGGCGGCAGTCTCCAGGCAGCGAACGAGCGGGCTTGAAAAAAGGAGATCCGCAGCGGGATACAGGCCCCTTTTTTTCTCCTGGTTTAATACTTCCCGCCCTATGGGACACAGCTTCTCGTCCGTCATGCCGATATATCTTTTTTCCCTGTTTCCCGCCGTCATGCCGTGGCGGATGAGTATGAGCTTCCTGATCATGTGTTTCCTCCTCTGTTTGGCAGCTTCACAGTTACTGCCAAACCCATCCCAAATCGCCTTAAGAGATGGGATTTTAGCACTCCTGAATCACTTTCATACGGTCAGCCCGGCCAATGCACGTGCTGCCGAAACGCTGCAGCTTTACTTCAGGCGCTGTGGTATGCCGCAGATAAGGCGCTCCACATGCTCTGCCCGTTCCACTACCCTGCACATGATCCGGCCCACGTTTTCCCTGTAATCCCTGTCGCTTTTTTCCAGCGGCACAATGCCGCAGCCGATCTCATCGCAGATAATTATCACTTCCGGATTTTCCCGGCAGATGCGTTCCGCCGAACGCAGGGCGGCGGCTGCATCTGCCCCGAAACGGCCCAGATACAGATGAAAATGATCGATAATTTCTGCCCGCAGGCACTCCTCCTGCGCAGCATATTTACCATCTGCGATTTTTGTCTTTTGCGGATATTTTTCCCTCACAAAGGCAAGCTTTCCCTGTGCCCTTCCTCCGATATAAACTTCCATTTTAACTCCCTGGCTCTCCATCCGCGCTTCCGGGCCTCACTTTGCCGGCAGCCCGAATCCGCACTCTTACGGTCAGAAGCAAAGCTGTGACCTGACGTTACAAGTTACAATTCCCCTACAAAACCTGCAGCAGGCATAATAGGGCAGGTATCACGGCGCTCATCCATTCGGCGCACAGCAGAAAACAGCCTGCCAGATCCCCGGTGATACCGCCGAATTCCTTCTGTGACATATGCCTGTACCACAGGAATACCGCCAGATTCCCAGCCGCGGCAAGCGCTCCTCCCACCGGGGATGCAAAAAGCAGGGCCAACAGACAAACAGCCAGCAGGAAAAGCAGGACCAGGCGGACACACCTTTTATGGGCGGTGGAGGAGAACGCATAAAGAAGTCCTTCCTTTTTCGCCGCGGGAAAATAAACCAGGCTCAGGCCGCTCAGCGTTCTGGACAGCAGAAAGCCAAGGCAGAAGCACAGGACCGCCCTGTCACTTTTCAGCTCGGATATGCCTCCCAGATAAGTAAGGTAATACCCCAGCAGACAAATGACTGCAAAAGCGCCGATATGGGAATCCTTCAGTATCCGCAGCTTTTCCTCCCGATCCCTGTAGGAATGCAGGGCATCCATGGTATCCATAAAGCCGTCCACATGGATGCCGCCCGTAAGAAACAGCGGAATGGCCGCCATGCCGGCCGTATAGAAGAAAGCTCCTGCATTGATACCTCCGCACAGCCTGTACCAGGCATAGCATAACGCACCTGCCACAGCTCCCACCAACGGGAAAAAACAGATGACATATTTCCGGTTTTCCTCCGACCATTCCGCCTGGGGCATGGGAATTTTGGAATACATGGAAAACGCAATGGCAAAGGAGCTGCCGATGGATTTTATTTTCTTCATGCCTGATCCTCCTGCATTTCACAGTTTTGTCTGCAAATCTGCCTGATTTTTTCCTGTTCTCCGCCTTTTTTCAGCGACAGAGGAATTCCGTACACCACTTCCCAGACCTCCTCCGCCTTCCTGCCAAGGCGGCAGTTCACCTCTCCCAGCTGGCGGATATAATCCAGGGTGCCTTCTTCGTAGGCAGCGCCGTCGGAAAATACTTCCCCCGTCACAATCACCAGATGGCGGCATTTGGAGTACAATGCTTCGATCTGGCGCAGAATACGGCGCCAGGCCTCTTCCCCGCCGCCTTCCTTTTCTTCCGGAGGATCCAGGGAAAACATTTCATTTGCCATCAGGTTGCTCATGCATTCCAGAAGCACCGTGGCATCCTCTCCCGGCTCCGCCCTGTCCACCCGGACAGGCCGTTCTATGGTTTCAAAGCCTTTGCCGCGCCGCAGCTGTCTGTGGCGCTCCACCTTCTTTTTCCCTTCCTCGCCATATACCTGCATGGTGGCAAGGTATACAAGCTCTCCCCCGGCAGCAAGGGAAACGGCTTTCTGTTCTGCGAAGGCAGATTTGCCGCTTCCGCTTCCTCCCGTTACCAGGATCAGCATTCCGGCCCCTTTCCCGCGCCGTAATCCTGATAGGCGTCCATCTCCAGATCCTCAAAGGTCGCATTTTCCCGGTATACCTGATATGCCATATCAAGAAGAGGGAAAAAGGATACGGCTCCCGTTCCTTCCCCCAGCGCCAGATTGGCATGAATTATGGGCTTTAGCCCCAGCTCTTCCAGAATCGCGGCCATGGCAGGCTCCTTTCCCAGATGGGACGCCAGCAGGTAATCCCGTACCTCCGGAACCAGCCTGCAAGCCGCCAGGGCGGCCACCGAGGTAATCAGCCCGTCCAGCACCACCGCAAGCCCATAGACAGCGCCCCCGATACAGACGCCGGCCAGCGCGCACAGGTCAAAGCCTCCTACAGTCTGCAGGGTGCGGAGCGTCTCATCCTTTCGCAGCCCATAAGCGGCGACGGCGGAGGCTATGACCTGTGCCTTATGCCGTACGCCTTCCTGGTCCAGGCCGGCTCCCGGGCCGGTGACCTGCTCCGCCGGGCGTTCCAGAAGCACGGAAGCCACCGCACTGCTTGTGGTGGTGTTCCCGATCCCCATTTCCCCAAGCGCCACAATATGGTATCCCTTCCGGCCAAGCATCTTTGCAGTCTCCACACCCGCGCGGATCGCCGCCAGCATTTCGGCTTCCTCCATGGCAGGCTCCCTGGAAAAATTGCGGGTGCCGTTTCTTGTCTTCCTGTGCAGAAGGTTTCCCGCTTCTATTGTTTCCTTCATTCCCACATCCACAGGGTAAACATCCGCCCCAACGCAGGCGGCCATCCGGTTGACGCTGGCAAGTCCCCTGGCGATATTTCCGGTCACCACCGTCGTCACCTCATGGCCGCTCTGGGATACTCCCTCTTCAATGATGCCGTTATCCGCACACATGACAGCCACCGCCTTCTTTTCCAGGGACACATTTTCCGTTCCCTGGATCCCGGCAATGCGCACCAGCGCATCCTCCAGAAGCCCCAGCCCGTAAAGCGGCTTGGCAATCCCGTTCCAATGCCGCCTGGCGGCTTTCCATGCCCGTTCATCAATCCCCCGTATTCGTTCTTTACAGCTGTTCAGATACTTTTCTGTTTCTGTCTCCATCTTTTTATCTGGTTGCCTCCCTGTTCTCCCCCTAGTCTGCAATGGCTTAAATACCTGCTCTATGGCCATATTCCTTCGCCGCCCTCACAAATGCGTAAGCCGCCTCTTTGTTTCCGTAAAAGTAAAGGTGCGGAAAGCCCGCATACATCCGTTTATCCGCCACGCCTGCCTTCCAGCAGGCCGATCCGCCGGTCTTTTTGGCCGTAAAAGCATCCGGCAAAAGTGTGCTGTCGTAGTAATGGAATTCGTGGGCCTTCAGCGTCCCTCCGGCAGGGCAAAGCAGGTTGTCCTTTTCCGCTTCCATGGTAATATAGCCAAATCTCGCAAGCCCGGAGGTCTTATGGCATTCTCCGTGCAGTACGCCTGCCATCCCGTATTCTTTGCCGTCTTCCCCCTGCAGCCGTTCATGCAGGTACATGAAACCGCCGCATTCTGCAATCACGGGCATGCCGTCCTTTACCGCCCTGGATACCGCCTGCCGCATGGCCGTATTTGCCTCCAGGGCCGCCGCATGCAGCTCCGGATAGCCGCCGTTTAAAATCAGCGCATCCGCCCCTTCCGGAATTTCTTTCTCCCGCAGCGGGCTGAAAAAAAGGATTTCACAGCCAAGGGCCTTTAAAAATTCCAGGTTGTCCCGATAGAGGAAGCAGAAGGCTTCATCCTTTGCCACCGCTATTTTAACGCCCCGGCCGTCAGGGCCGTCCTTTTCCTCCGGAATGCAGGCAAAGCCCGGCGCCTCCTTCGCCAGCGCAAGAATGCTGTCCCAGTCAATGGTTTCCCGCATGGTTTCGTATAAAAGCCCCAGTTTTTTCCGGAAGCCCTGGATTTCATCCGGAGCTACCAGTCCCAGCTTCCTGCTTTCAAAAGCCGCTCCCGGAATGCGGGGCAGATAGCCCAGCGCGCGTACGCCCATGGCCTCGGCCTCCCTGCGGATATCCGGATACAGCTTTGCCGGAAGCTGGTTAAAAATCACACCACGGATGTTCTGCTCTGTCTGGGCTGCCAGAAATCCGCGCAGCACCGCCAGCACGGAGCGGCTCATCCCTCTGGCGTTAACCGTGAGAATCACCGGAGTTTCCGTCAGCGCCGCGATTTCGCTGGCGCTTCCTTTTTCCGTAAAACCACAGCCGTCATAATACCCCATGACGCCCTCAATCACACACAGATCCCCTTTTTCCCGGGCAAGCAGCCTCCGCATGGTTTCCCTGTCCGTAAAAAAACTGTCCAGATTTCCGGTTTCCACTCCCAGCACCCGGCTGTGAAACATGGGGTCAATATAATCGGGGCCGCATTTACAGGCACAGGGATGCAGTCCCCTCTGTAAAAGCCCGTACAGGATACCGCAGGTCAGCGTCGTTTTTCCGCAGCCGCTTCCGGTTCCGGCTATCAGGATACGGGGACAGCCGGAAGCCCCCTCCATTTGCCGTTTAGGGGAACAGGTTCCGTCTGTCTGCGTACGCACGGGCTGATTTTCTTCTCTGTTTTTCATTCCGTCAGATCCCCCCATATGAGAAAAATAGGATTCTGCGCCTTCAGCATATGCAGCCCGCCTATCGGCTGCAGCCCTGTCACGGCAATCTGGCAGGCGCCCGCGTTCTGTAAATGGAAGCTTTCCACGCAGCCAAGCGCCTCCGATACGGTTTCCAGCGTCACGGCGCTCAGGCAAATCCGCATGGGCTTCTTCTTTTGCCGCAGCGCTTCCAGGATACCGGAAAGCCTTCCTTTGGTGCCGCCGATGAAAACAGCGTCCGGCGCGGGCAGCCCTTCCAGAACCTGGGGCGCCATCCCTTCCACTGCAGTCAGATTGCGGCAGCCAAATTTCTCCCCGTTACGGCGTATCAGTTCAATGCCCTCCGGATCGCATTCCACGGCGTATACCCGTCCTTTTCCGGCGGCCAACGCCAGTTCCACGGAAACAGAACCGGTCCCTGCCCCACAATCATAGACGATATCCTCTTCTTTTACCGAAAGCTTACTCAATATGACGGAACGCACCTCGCTTTTGGTCATAGGCACCCTGCCGCGCAGAAAGCTTTCCTCAGGGATTCCCGTGACAGGAAACCGGCCGTACCTGTCATTGATTAAAAAGAGTACGGTAAGCCCGTCCTTCCCTTCACGGCGGTACTCCCTTGCCGGATATTTACGAATTCTTTCGCCGGGGCCTGAAAGATTGGTTCCCTCATACACCAGGGTATCCCCCAGGCCGCCTGCCGTCAGCTCGGCGCAGATTTCCCCGGTCTGCCCTTCCGTCAGGACAAAGGTTTTCCGGTGGCCTGCTACAGCGGCCAGAAGATTCTCTTCTTTCCCATGGCAGCTTAAAATCTTTGCATCCTCCCAGGAGATCTGCAGTTTGGATGCGAAATAGGACAGGGAGGAAATTCCGGGCTCCACATGGATTGTGACCTCCCGCCGGCCTTTCATCTGTTCCCGGTAAGCCTCCAATGCCTGCAGAAGCTTCTTCGTCCCGCTGTAAAAACCGCTGTCGCCCGACATCAGCACAGCCGTCTGTGCTTCCCCGCTCTCCTCGATTGCCCGGCAGATGATGTCCGGCTCCCAGGCACAAAGAACCCGCCTGCCGTCCGCCGTTCCCTCCGTAAGCCCGCAGGCGTTCAGCATTCTTCCGGCGCCCGCCACCAGGCCGGCCCGGGAAAGCAGCTTTTTTACGCCCTCAGTCATGCTGTCTGCAGAGCCCATGCCGATTCCCAGGATGCTGATGTTCTGCCGGAGGCAGGGAACGGTGTTCCCACCATCAATTTGTACAGCCGCCGACGTGTCGCCGGAAAGGAGGGCCTGGCTGTTATCCGGCCTGCCGTCAGAGCCGGTATCCCGGCCGCCGTTTTGGAGCAGCGCCTTCACTTCCTCCACTGAACAGCCCTCTTCCTCCACCGGCCGCTTTACCACAACTACGGCCGCGCCCGCTCTTTTCGCACCGCGCAGTTTTTCCGGGAAGCCTCCTGCGGCCCCGGATTCCTTGGTCAGCAAGATCCGGGCATTCGTTTCACGCAGCATGGCATAATTCATCTCTTCGGAAAAAGGACCCTGCATACAGATAATATGTCTCCCGGAAAGTCCCATTTCCATGCATTTTTGCACCATTTCAGGCTGCGGCAGGATTCTTGCAAAAATACGCTTGGCAAACCCGGGCAGCCCCCGCAGCGCTTCCAGCTCCTTGCTTCCTGTGGTAACAAGAATGTTTCCTTCCATTTTTTCCAGCAGCTTTGCGGCCTCTTCCATGCTGTCCGCTTCCGTCAGCAGGCGGCTTTCTTCCTGGCCGCCGATTTTCTGCGTTATATCGGTTATTTCCGGCCATGCGGTCTCTCCTGCCACCACAGCCATTTCGGACCCGTTTTTTTCTTCCCCGCAGGATTCCCGCACAACACGGATATAAGGAAGGTTTAAAAACCCGCAGGCGGCGCGTATATTTTCCGTGGCCAGCCTGGCGTACGGATGGGTGGCATCTATCACCAGCTGCGGGCCGAAGGAACTTAATTTTTCTTCCATCTGCGCCCGATCCAAAGCGCCGGTGCAGATTTCCATATTTTCCCCGGAAGGAAGCAGCTGCTCTCCATAGGACGTGGTCACGCAGACGCAGGCCTTAATATTTTTTTCTGACAGGAATTCGCACAGCAGCCTTCCTTCCGTGGTTCCTGCAAACAGCATCACCTTCTGTATCATGTTCTCTCCTGCGCGGCCGCCGCTTCTTCTTCCAGACGATATCCTCTGGGCGTTACCATTTTGCCGTGAATATTCCTGGTATGGCTGTTTCCGATAAAAACTGTGGTAAACATATCCACCTGGGTATCCCTCAGCTCTTCCAGGGTGAGCACCGCAGCTTCCTCCCCTTCCCGGCCTATGTTCTTCACATAGCCGCACACGGTATCCGGAGAAAGATATTCCAGCGCTATTTCACAGGCCATGCGCAGATAATCGCCCCTTTTTCTGCTGGATGGATTATAAATACAGATTACGGTGTCACTTTGTGCGGCGCAGCGGATCCTCTTTTTTATCACTTCCAGAGGGGTGAGCAGATCGCTGAGGCTGACCGTGAGAAAATCATGAGACAGCGGCGCACCCAGCAGCGCGCCCCCGCTGGCTGCCGCCGTTACTCCCGGAATCACCCGTATCCGCTTCATCAGTGCTTCGTCCCGGGCCGCCAGTTCATATACCAGGCTTGCCATGCCGTAAATTCCGCTGTCACCGCTGCATACCAGCGCCACCTTTCTGCCGTCCTCTTCCTTTTGTATGGCAAGAAGACACCGCTCCTTTTCCTGCTTCATAGCCGTTGCCAGAAATTCCTTTTCCGGAAACCAGGGACGGATCAGATCCACATAGGTGGTATAGCCCACAATCAGATCGCTGTCCTCCAGCGCCCGGACAGCTTCCACAGTCATGGTTTCATAGCCCCCCGGGCCAAAGCCTACTATATATAACATCGTTTCCTCTCCTTTTCAGTTACCTTTGTCATTTCTGTAAAAACGGATAACCGGCATACGCTGCGCCGCCGCTATGGTAATGCCCCCGGCCGCCTGCCTGGGCACAAGGAGCCTTCCGCCGCCGCTTCCCAGAACCGCCGCCCGTTCACAGACATTATCCACGCCCACCGTTTTCCTGACGAACCCGGACGCTTCAAACTTCCCAGGAACCGCCTCCAGCTCCTGTGCGGTAAACGTAAGGAAGGGCGCCCTTTCCGCAAATGCCAGCTCCAGGATGCCAGCCTCCTTTTCCTTCAGGCTGATGGAGGCGAAACGGGCAATCCGCCTTTTATCCAGATCGAATTTCTGAAATACCGTCTGCAGAAATTCTGAAATTTCCGCCCCGCTCCTTCCCTTTCTGCAGCCGATACCCACTGTCAGATCTTTCGGGATCAGCCGGCAGGTAACCGGGAAGCGGACGGCCTGGGGCTGCGCTGCAATAACAATGCCGCATTCCGGCAGGCCGCTGTCACCTTTTTCCCCTTCTTCTGCCAAACGGGGCCGCAGCAGGCCATCCCCACCCTTTTCACACGGCACAAGCAGCTCCGGAAGCTCGCCCTCCCAGGGCAGTTCACTGTAAACCCCCACCTTTTCCCCATGCAGCAGCCTGCCGGAGACTTCCTTTATCCGCTCCCGTTTTTCAATAAAAAGCCCGTTATCCCTGGCAAAAAGATCCACCGCAAATACGCCGTTTAAATCCGTCGCGGTGGTAATCACCGGCTCTGCGCCTGTGAGCAGGGCAACCTGCCGGCACCAGTCGTTACCGCCTCCCAGATGCCCGGACAGCAGGGAAACCACATGCACCGCATGTTCATCCATCACCAGCACCGCCGGATCCCGATCCTTTTCTTTCAAAAAAGGCGCTATGGCACGCACGGCGATTCCTGCGGCACCGATAAAGATAAGAAGCCCGCAGGAAGAAAACAGGGTTTCCGTCAGGCTGCGCACCTCCCGGAATGCCGTCTGTCCCTCCAGCGCATATTTATAGAAGGAATAGCCTGTACAGGAGAGTTTTTTACGCAGCAGGGCAGCCAGTTCCCTGTTTTTCAGGGCTCCCCTTGCCGTAAAGGAAATAATCGCCGCTTTCATTATGTAGTCCCGTCCTCTCCCCTGCGCGCCTGCCTGAATTCCGTGGAAAAATCAGCGGCATACAGGCGGGAAAGCTCGTAATCAGAACCCAGGACCTCTCCCACAACAATCAACGCCGTTTTCCGGACGCCGGCTGCTTCGGCAAGCTCCGGCAGCTGCTTCAATGTACCGCGCAGGATTTTTTCATCCTCCCAGGTCACCTTGTAGCAGACCGCGCAGGGGGTATCCGGGGAAAGGCCGCCCGCCAGAAGCTCTTCCCTTACCTGCTTTAAAAGTCCTGTGCTCAGGAAAAGGACAAGAGTGCTTCCATGGGCTGCCAGGCTTCTCAGCCGCTCCCTCTCCGGCACCGGGGTACGTCCCTCCATCCGGGTGATGATCACCGTCTGAGAGACGCCGGGAAGCGTATACTCCGCCTGCAGAGAGGCCGCAGCGCCGCAAAAGCTGCTGACGCCGGGACAGACCTCAAAGGCTATGCCGGCTTCCTCCAGCCGATCCATCTGTTCCCGGATGGCTCCATACAGGCTGGGATCCCCGGTGTGCAGGCGGACGATGGTTTTTCCTTCCCGTTCGCCCTGCACCATGACCTCCACCACTTCCTCCAGCGTCATGACGGCGCTGTTGTAAATCAGACAGCACGCAGGCGCCGCCTTCAGTAGCTGCGCATTCACCAGGGAGCCTGCATAAATAATAATATCCGCCCGTTTCAGCAGTTCCTGACCCCGGACTGTAATTAAATCCGGCGCTCCCGGACCTGCTCCCACAAAATATACCATATCCTTCTACCTCTCCATTGGTTTTCGCATCATTTTGTTCCCGGTTCCGTTTACTGCGGTTCCCGTCCGTATTCCTGCTGCAGCCGGGAAAGCAGGCCGTCCGCTCCGGGCGTTTTCCCCAGGATACCGAATTTATTGGAAAAAACCACCGCCTCTGTCTGTATGCTTCCGCCGGTGCGGTGTTCCAAATGGCCCGCTATTTTTTCCAGCAGGATCGCCATGGTTTCTTCAAAAGGGCCTTTTTCCCGAAGGATTTCCAGCGCCTCCTCCGTCGTATTGGAACGCAGCAGCGCCGCTGCCGTCCCTGCTTCGCCCCCGGCCAGAATCGCACAGGAAGCAAGGGTTTCCAGACGGGCATCCGCCCAGCGGGAATGGGTGTTCATTACGCCGGTTCCCAGCTTCACCAGCTTGCCGATATGCCCTACCAGGAGAACGCTATCAAAACCGGTTTCCACTGCCTTATCCAGAGCTTCCCCGATATAATTGCTGCATTTCACGCTTTTTTCCTGTTCCAGATGCAGCGCCTCCTTCAGAAAATCCATTCCGTAGTTTCCCGGGGTGAGAATGATTTTTTTCCATCCCTGCGCCGCCCTCTGCTTCATTTCCACTTCAATGGTGTCAAGCAGCGCCGCCTCGCTCATAGGCTCCACTATCCCCGTGGTTCCCAGGATGGAAAGCCCGCCCTCAATTCCCAGCCTGGGGTTGAAGGTTCTGCCGGCAAGCCTCACGCCCTCCGGTATGGAAATCAGGACACGGATGCCGCCGGTATAGCCGTACTGCGCGCAGATATCCTCCACCGCCCGGGTTATCATCCGCCGCGGCACCGTGTTGATGGCGGCCTCCCCCACCGGCTGATCCAGCCCGGGGAGCGTGACTCTGCCCACGCCTGTGCCGCCTTCCAGCCGGAAACCATTCTCTGCTTTTTCCACGGAAGCAAAAATAAGGATCCCGTTGGTAATATCCGGATCGTCCCCGCTGTCCTTTCGTATGGCGCAGGATACCCGTTCCTTTTCCTGTAAAATTTCTTCCACATCCAGAAGAAGCTTCTGGCCGGACGGCGTCACAAGCTCCACGTTTTCCGTCCTTTGCCCGCCAAGCAGCATTTGCGCCGCCGCCTTTGCGGCCGCTGCCGCGCAGGATCCAGTGGTATAGCCGCATCTTAGCTTCTTTCTGTTTTTATATACATATTGTTCCAGCAATGCCTTTCCCTTCTCCGTGCTCAGTTTGGCTCCGGACGGATAATAATCGTGGTAAAATAGCTGTTCTTTTCCTCCGCCGCTGCGGCAGAGGCCTGTACGAAGCGCTCTCCCGGCAGTCCGCAGTCGCTGGCAATCAGGGCGTCCTTTACCAGCCCGTTCTCGTGCAGGTACTTCCGTATCTTTCCCAGCTTACCGCCGCTTTTCATCAGCACCTTGGTGCCCTGAAGGGGGAGATAGCTTTCCAAATCCCCGCATCCTGCCGGGATTACCATTAACGGCTGGGTGCCGGAAACCAGAGGTTTTCCGGTTTTCGCCGCAATGTCGCAGAAGGAGGGAACCCCTGCGCATACTCTCACCGGGAAGCCCGCCTGCGCCGCTTTCCGGGCCACATAGGAAAAAGTGGAATAGATGGAAATATCCCCGATATTCAGCATTGCCACATTCAGCCCGTCCTTCAGGTACGCGGCAAGCTGTCCGGCAATTTTTTCATAATTATCTTCCAGCACCTGTCTGTCACGGGACATGGGGAAATCCGTATAAACGATCTGTTTTCCTGTTAAATCCGCCGCCTGCCTTGCAATGGAGAGCGCCAGGGTATTTTCCCCTTTGGTGCGGGGAACCGCCAGCACCGGGCATTCCTGTATGAGCCGGACGGCCTTCAGCGTAAGCAGCTCCGGATCCCCCGGCCCTACGCTCACTCCGTAAAGGACGCCCCGGCAGGCTTCCTCCAGCTGCTTCAAATGTCTTACATAAAGGCTCCTGATCTCCGGGTATTCCCCCATCCCTTTTACTATGCAGCGTACCTCAAAGCCTTTCCCCTCCAGGACGCTTTTCCAGCTGCCTTCCTGCGCGCCCGCCATATCCGTATGGGCATGGTCTCCTGCCACAAGCATCAGGGGTGTCAGCACCGCCCTTTTTAAACCGCTCTTTTCCAGCTGACTTGTCACGTCCTCCAGATCGGGCTTCGCTTCCACGGTTCCCAGGAATACATCCCCGCACTCCATCTGTGCCCACAGCTCCTGCAGCCTGGTATAAACCACATTATTTTCATGCTGGGAGCCATGTCCCATCAGGACCAGGGCTTCGCCCTCTTCTCTTGGAAAATGATTGGCATAAAAATCTGCAACTCTGTGCAGATCCTCCTCCGTATGCAATAGCGGCGCGCCGATGTCCATCCGTCGAAAGCTTCCGCGCAGGACCTCCGCCTGGGCGCACAGCTTTTCATACTCTTCTCCCGCCAGTAAATGGGTGGGCTGGATAAGAACCTCCTCAATCCCATCCGCCGCCAGTTCCCGCAGCGCGTCCTGCACATCCGGGATATGTACTCCCCGCTCTTCCCAGATCCGCATGATAACGGAACTGGTAAAGGCCCTTTTCACCGGCATTCCGGGAAAATTCTCCGCAAAATCCTCTTCCAGCGCCCCTATGGTCTGCCTGCAGCTGTCTTCATAGCTTGTGCCGAAGCTGACCGCCAAAATTCCTCTTTTTCTTATTTTCTCCAATGTCCTTCTCCATCCCCGTGAGCGACCGGAAGTTTTTTAAAAGCTGCTGTTAAGCACTTACAGCCGCGCAAAACAGCCATAAAAAAAGTACCGTTTTCTGCCGCCTCCACGCGCGCAAAAACCGGTACTAAAAAGCAGGCCTTTCATCCTTCTCAGATAAAAAAGCACTTCCTTTTGCACCCGGCCATCGCTCGTAACCGATGCATTCTTCATGAAGGGCAGGTCTTCTGGCTTCGGAGTCCTTACCGTATCTTTCCTTCCCGGTTTCCCAGTGGAGTTGCGTAACACCAAAATCCTCATGGATTTATGGATTACGGTTTCTGTAAGATACGGCTCGTCCGTTACAGCGGCGGGACCGCAGGGGAATTACACCCCTTTCCCTATTATCCCCGGAGCACGGCTGCTGCCGTCCGGGGCACCTCTTCATTTTCTCTTATTCCCGCCGGATGCCTGACATACAAAACTTCTGTCAGGCCGCCGCGGGGAAAATACCCGTGCTTCCAGGCATGCCGCATCTGCGGCCGGGTATTTCACTGCATTACTTCGTATTATATACGACTGCCGCCCATGCCGCAATCCTTTCTTTAAACTTTTTTCTTGTACTTTTTGCAACAGGGTACTGCTCAGACAAATTTTATGCCAAGCCCCTGTCTGATACAGGATAGATACCGTAAATGCTCCGGTGCCACCTGTCCGATGATATTCAGCCGCTCATCTGCGGGCAAATCCACACGGGCCGCCTCCAGCTCTCCCATATACCTCCGGTATTTTTCATTGGAAAGGCTGATGCTGCCGGCGGACCGTTCACAGATTCCTTCCGGCGGTATCTGTTGCCTGTACTGCCTGGATTCCTGGGAACGGAACACCAGATCGCTGGAATCCGGCCGGTCGTGGTGAATGATGTTTCGGACAAAAGAATATTCCGGACGTATTTTTGCCCGCAGCCGCACATAATTTTGACTCAGCGCAGCTATATCCTCCCAGTCTTTTTCCCAGACATCCACATCTCCTATGAGAACCGTACCACACATCCCTTCATAGAAAAGCTCCAGCATATTTAAAAGCACCTCGTCCCGCCGCCCCCGATGCTCCTCCACCGTAGGAAGCCCTTCCTGAAGCGGCCCCCGCAGCTCCTTATTCCCGGGCACAAAGCCCATGGTGTCAAAACCGAGACAGCGCAACCGCCGGTTTATTTCCCGTACGCTCTCCAGGGAAAGTGCGGTGAACTGCTTCGGATAAAAGTTATGACAGGCGGTAAAGCGGGTAAAATCCGCCCCGGCCGCCTTCCATGCCCGGATGTCTTCCTCCGTAATGGTGGAAGCGTTAAATACCACATGAAATTTTTCCGCAATGCGGACCGTTTCCTGTGGTGAAAAGCCGTAATCCAGACGGACATGGGTAATCCCGGTATTTTCCAGCTCCTCTATCCTGGAAACGCCGAGCTTTTCCAGCGTTTCCGGCCCCACATCCACAATCAGCTGCAGGCCTCCCTCAAAACAGCACTTCAGCATGCGCCGGATATTCTTTTTGTATTCCACCCCATTTTCCTCCGGGATATGGAGCGAAGTAAAGGCATATTTCACGCCGCAGGCCGACGCCTTACGGATTATTCCCTCATTTTTTGCCGCTCCGGTTGAAAAGTACAGCGAAATTCCTGTATTCATAATATTTCCCTTGCTCCAAATCTGTTCCCTGGCCGGGATTCCCATCAGTCTCCATATACTTCATTGATCCGGTCCTCATCCACGCCGAAAAAATAGGTCAGCAGAAAGCCGCCCGCATAAGCGATCGCGATGGATACCACAAAGCCCATCTGCTGCCCCGGCTGGACAATGAGAAGGCCGAACAGTCCGGATACTCCCTGGGAAATGGCGCCCAGATGGAACAGGGCTGCCGCCGCGCCGCCAAAGCCTGAACCAAGGCAGGCCGTCAGAAACGAACGGCCCAGCGGCAGGGTGACCGCATACATCATCGGCTCCCCGATTCCCAGAATTCCTACCGGGACGGAATCCCGGATGTAGCCCTTAAGCTTCTTGTTCTTCGTCCTTAAATACAGCGCAATGCCGGCGCCCACCTGACCGCCGCCCGCCATCATCAGAATGGGGAGCAGATAGTTGATTCCCTTCGTGGCGCCCTCCGGATCGTTGAGCAGCGCATGGATTGGCGTCAGCGCCTGATGCAGTCCCACGGACACAAGGGGAAGGAAGCCGGCGGAAAGGATATAACCGCCCACCACGCCCAGCTTTTCATATACGAAGGTAAGTACCGTGAAAATCCCGTTCGTCAGCATGGCGCCCACAGGCTGGATGATGAGAAGGACCGCAAGGCCGCCGATTATCAGCACAAGCAGCGGGCTGATAAAGGTATCGATGATATCCGGCATGATCCTGCGTATCTGTTTTTCCAGGAAAGCGAAGAAAACGCCTGCGATAAGCGCGGCTAGGAGTCCGCCCGCCGCCGGATTGAAAACAGCGTTGGTAAAGGGCAGCGTTATCTGTTTATCGTCAAAGGTGGCAAGAAGAGGCATTGCTGTATTGGCAATGGACATCGTGCCCGCAATTGCACCCAGCACGCCGGAGCCGCCGAATTCCTTTGCCGCATTAAAGCCCACCAGTATGGGAAGGTAGGCAAACAGCGCCCAGCCCATGGTCCTGATACATTCATACCACCACAGCCCGGACAGCGCGCCGTCCGTGGAGACATTGATAACATTGCAGATGCCGTTGATCAGGCCGGCGGCTATGATGCCGGGCAGCAGCGCCACAAAGATATTGGCAATCTTCTTTAAAAAACGCTGTACCGGTTTGTCATGCTTTGCCTTCTGTTTTTCTTTGTTTTCCCGGGTCAGATCCGACACGTTTTCCTTTTTTGCAGGCGCCGCGTCCGGATCCTCCGCCACGCCCTTGGCCAGTCCGGTCAGCTGGTAAAATTCTTCCAGCACCTTATTCACCTTCCCCGGCCCGAACACGATCTGCAGGGTATTGCTCTCCACAACTCCAAGAACGCCCTCCACCTTTTTGACGCCTGCCAGATCCACCCTGGACATATCCCGGATGCCCACGCGCAGCCTTGTCATGCACGCGGCATTGGAGGATATATTTTCTTTGCCGCCCAGCTTTTCCAGCAGCTGTATGCTGATTTGTCTGTAATCCATTTGCCAGCCTCCTTTTCTCAGCTTTTACTCATTTTAAGGTACTCGTTTTAAGGGCTTCCCTGATTTTGCCGTGGGCAGCCTCCAGCTTACTGGCGGCTTCCGAAGCGCTGCAGTGAAGGAGAAGCATTGTGATCGCAGTTTTCACATGTCCCTTTGCCTGCTTCAGCGCTTCCTCCGCTTCTTCCCTTGTGCATCCTGTGGCCGTCATTGTGATGTTTTGCGCGCGCACCACCAGCTTTTCATTGCTCTGCTTCACATCCACCATCAGGTTTTCATAGGCTTTTCCCACGCCGACCATACTTCCGGTGGAAATCATATTCAGCACCATCTTCTGGCAGGTCCCCGCCTTCAGACGGGTGGAGCCGGTCAGGACCTCCGGGCCGGGCTGGGGCTCTATGGCAAGCCGGGCCTGTCTGCCCACCTCCGAACCTTTATTACAGGCGATACCTACGGTTTTGCAGCCGACGGATGCTGCATATTTCAAGCCGTAGATCACATAGGGCGTCCTTCCGGAAGCTGCCAGCCCGATCACGATATCCTTGCTGGTAAGGCCCAGTTTTTTCAAATCCTCTTCACACAGCGTCCGGCTGTCCTCCGCACCTTCCACCGCTTTTATGAAAGCGCCTTCTCCGCCGGCTATCAGCCCCACCACCCGGGAGGGATCCACGCCGAAGGTGGGCGGGCATTCCACCGCATCCAACACGCCCAGCCTTCCGCTGGTTCCGGCTCCCAGGTAGATAATCCTGCCGCCGGCCTCCAGGCTTTCCGTCGCCCATTGGATCGCCGTGGCTATTTCGGGCAGCACCTCTTTCACCGCCTTCACCACTTTTTCGTCTTCCTGGTTCATCGTGCGGGCTATTTCCAGCGGAGTCATTTCATCCAGCGCCATAGTATCCGGATTCCGGGACTCTGTTGTTAATTTTGACAGGTCAAGCATAAGCTTTACCTCCTTCTTTTTCATATCTTTATTAATATGCGTCCGACAAAACCGTTTCATACAAAATTTATAATTTCTGTTTAAGGTCTTTTCCATAAAAAAAAGAGCCTGGATTCAGACTCTTTTTTTATGGCTTCAGTACAGCTTCAAACATTGCAGGATACAACGATAGACAGACTCCGCGGAATCGAACGGCCCGACCCCTTTTCCCAGGATATACTCTGCCGCCTCTTCCCACTCTTCCAGGGTGTAATCCTCTGCCTCCATTTCCTTCAGTGTATCGTAGATATCAGGCCAATAGGGTTTATAGTGCAGGTCTGATAAAAAAGTCAGCCCGGCTCTTTTTGACAAACTTTCCAGTAATGTTTTTCTCAATGTATGTCTCTCCCTCCGTTTATCTCTGATATCTGCGGCAGAGGAATCTGTCTCACTGCCCGTTGAACACTACATAATGATGATTATGTGGTAAATAACAGGAAACGGAGAAACTGACGCACATTCCGCGCGGATATTCCCCTCTAAATGGATACGTAAACCAGGCCGGATAAAAAAATCTTTTCCCGGCCTTTTTGTAATGTCAATTACCATAACGACTTCCTTTTTATTTATTCACCGCAGCCGTTACATTTAGTTGTATTTCTCATTTATACATGCTAAAATTAATATGTATTTTATTTTAAGTTATGTTTGTTACCACATAATCATCATTATGTGGTTTTTGTTTGCCCGCAAAAACAAGCCCCATCCGTTCGAGCTGCCGAACATGCTTCACACCGCTTTCCATGGTATAGATGCGCGTGGTGGCTACATTGGCATGTCCCAGCAGGTCCGCCAGTTTTGACAGGTCTTTTTCCATTTCATAATATACCTTCGCAAACAGGTGACGCAGGTTATGGGGAAATACCTTGTCCGGCTCCACCTTTGCCCTTTCGCAGAGGTTCTTCATCTCTTTCCATATATTCGACCGATCCAGCGGCTTCCCGTTTTTTGTACAGAAAATCATTCCCTTCCCAATCCCCTGACTGCTGCAATAACGGCCAAGGACACGGACCAGCTCTGAAGGCAGCAGGACAATACGGGTTTTGCCCTTGCAGTCCACTGCCGCACGGCCCGTCTTCACTGCTTCCGCAGTAATATATTTCAATTCGGATACCCGGATTCCTGTTGAACAGATGGTCTGCAGAAGGAGCGCCAGCCGGTGCCTGTGTTCTTTTTCCGCGGTTTCCACCAGCCGTAAATATTCGGTCCGTGTCAGTTCCTTCTCCGGCTTTGAAAAAATTTCCCTTTGTATTTTCAAAGGTTTTACCTTTAATTCAGGAAGCTGAAGCCAGTCAAAAAAGCCATTTACTGCAGCCAACATGGAATTTATGCTGGCCGGGCTGTGGGTGGCCTGCAGTTTTTCCTTCCATGCCAGAATATTTTCTTTTCTGACCTGCCCGCCGTCCATAAAAGCTGAAAACGCCCGGATATCGCGGATATACTTGCTGACGGTATTCCTGCTCTTTTCTTCCTTATATAAGTATGATTTGTACTCAGCTATCAGTTCCTCTGTAATTACGGCCGTCTCTTCCACATAATTTCTCTGCATCCATTGAACCTCCTTTTTCTATACATTTATTGTACCGAAATTTGAAAAATTCATGCAGAAAGATTACTGCGGCCATCTATACTGCTCTGACGGAAGATATTGCAAAGGATTTTTCAGAAAAGGATTTTGGAATCCCGAATTGCACCTGATAGAAATATGTGCCGCCTGTAGCACGTAAAAAGGAGAACGCTTCCAGGTTTCGTACCCGAAAACGTTCTCCAATATAGGCCTTTTCCTATGATTAAATTACAGTGCTTCCTTTAGCATAAAATACACATCCTGCACACTATCAAATGCAGCTAACATACATTCAAGCATATCTCTCCCAAAAAACACATCGCTTAATTCATCTTCATGCACAAAAGAAATTCTCCTGCGCTCCAACCACTCCCGTAATATCACATCTTCTTCAGGATAACATGCTCTTTTATATTTTTCTCCCTGCACTCCCAGCAAACCAGACTCATTAAACTTTTCAATTACTCCTTTTGCAAAATTCCTGTTATCCAATATATACTCCCTTATTTTTTCCATACCTTTTGAATCTGAATTATAGATATTCAACCCAAACTTATACCCTGTCAAAGATGCATCGAAAAAAAAGCCAGGTGCATTCTTTTTATTCACCTTGTCCAGCTTAAATCGTATGTAAAAATACTCCTTAACCGGAGCATCCCTGCAAAATCGTGCATCGTTATATGCAGAAGAGATACATTGTCTCTTATTACCCAGCAAATCCCCGTCTGCTTTACTGAAATATCGATACAGTTCAGAATACAATTCTTCCAGCGGATATTTCACGCCATCAAAGTATAGCATTTTATTTTCTTTATGCGTATTTTTACAATTATCTTTTCTGATTGCCTGATAATACCCTATTGTAGACTCATTAAATCCTTCAAACATTGTTCGTCTTCCTATTCGCCGATTATCTCTAATTCATCTGGTAATGCCCGCACAACAAGTGCACAGGTATTTGTTAATCTCACATTGTCCTTTAAGGGATATGCTAACTTACCTCTCGTCTCTCCTTCTTGACAATGTACATCTAATTTTGTATTTATTAACCCCAAGTTACCAGCTAAATTATTAGAGAAAAGAAGGCTCCCTGCACTCACACCGATTACCATTCCATTTCGGCAACACTTCTATTGCTCCTGCATCTGTGGCGGCTGTCGGAATAAATAATGCCTTTACGTTTGCCATCTTTTTTCCTGTCATTTTCACAAAACACTCTTTAATCTCTTCTGTTTCCAACCCCGCTGATGTTAATATTACTCTCATGCCGGCTCTCCTATTCTGACCAATTCATTTCTCCATCGGAAATACCCATTTTGCGACATTCAGCACATACATTTTCTTTCTCAGATTGGTTACCGATCCGGTATTTTAATATTTTATCTTTGAATACGATATATTTCTCATTTCCGGCTTTGAAATCAACGAACCAATTTTGACCACCTTCCGTATCCGAAACCATAACTTTGGCCATTTGTTCCGGCAAATCCTGCTTATCACTGGTAAAAAAAAGAGCTGTCCAGTATTTCGGTTTTCCGCCTGTATTCCATAATTCAATCTTGTGGATATTCAAAAAATCAATAATATTCTCGTCGTTTACGCTTTCCTTTATCAATACGCCCTCATATATTTCCTTCTTTTTCCCTTGAACAGCATTGGTTCCGCAGCTATGCACCTCTTTAACCTCTCCTAATGTCAGCTCATCCTTTAATAACACATCCATAGAAACATGAAATATATTACCCAATAACAGTATTTTTTCAGTTTCCGGCAATGCTATATCCGCCTCCCATTTAGAAATAGACTGCCTACTCACATTACAGATGGAAGCAAGTTCCTCCTGCGTCATAGCGTTTGCTTTTCTTAATTCCATAATCTTCTCTGCCAACTTCATCAGCAAACCTCCCTTTTTTAGTAATTATTTCCGCTGTCCTGAACTGTTACTGATTATTATACACAGAAGGTGTTTTACTTACCATCATTTTGAAAGTTCTTTTTCGCAACCATAAGTTGCCTGAATATAAAAGGGAGCCTGCATCCAGGCTCCCTGATTATGCCCGCGCATTTTTCCACAGGCAGTTTTATAAATTTTTTATTGCAGGCGGAATCCGCCTGTACAAAATGTGCCCCATCTTCCAGCTCCGTCTAAATAATCCATGCCGGCACATACCAGTTTTTCCGATCAACAGGAATTAAATCAGGCGGCATACATACTACCGCGCCGGTGCCGACTTTTGTTTTCAGATGCGCTGTCCCTGAAAATACATCCTCCGAAGCAGCCTCCTCTTCTATCGGATTCAGAACAGAAAAATTCTTAACAGCATCCTTAGGTGCCGAGCCTTTCTTTATTTCCACCGGACTTACAATTCCATCCTGATAAATAATCAAATCAATTTCTTTCTTATTGCTGTCCCTGTAAAAATAGAGCGGCGGATTCTTTCCGGCATTTATATAACTTTTGTATATTTCAGACACCACCCAGGTTTCAAAAAACTGCCCGTCCATGGCACCGCGCTCCATAACCTCCGCACTGCTCCATCTTGTCAGATGGGAACATAATCCGGTATCCAGAAAATACATTCTCGGGGCCTTGATGACACGCTTCAGAGCATTATTGGAAAATGCAGGGATTAATGCAACAAGGCCGGAAGAAACCAATATGGACATCCACTGCTTCACTGTGGGCGCTGAAACTCCAACCTCGCCCGCCAAAGCTTCATAATTAACATTTGTTGCGGTACGCGCTGCGACAACTGTCATAAAATTAAGGAAACTCAATTCATCCGCAACCTGAGTCAGGTCTTTGATATCGCGGCTGATATATGTCTCCAGATAAGATTCATAATATTGTTCTTTATCAACATTTTCATTTTCATATAAGCGTGGCATAGCGCCTTTATAAATACGGGAAAATATCTGTGTGATATTCATAGGCTCCGTATCACTCATACGATTCATCAGTTCCGGAATGTCAACCTGAAACGGTGCAAAATGTTTCCCGCGTATTTCACTGTTGCTAAGTCCCTGCATTTTTACAATCCCTGCCCTGCCGGCCAGAGACTCCGTCACTTTTTTCATCATATGAAAGGTCTGTGAACCGGTCAGCCAAAAATCTCCGCATGTTTTCTTCCTGTCCACATATCCCTTAATATAGTCCAATAATTCAGGCGCATACTGTACCTCATCTATTAATACGGGAGGGGCATACCTTTGCAGGAACATTTCAGGATCGCTCCTGGCAAATGCACGTATAGTCGGATTATCCAGGGAAACAATTTTTCTATTTGGATCCGCCAGCCGGGTTAACAGTGTCGTTTTTCCTACCTGCCTTGGCCCTGTTACTATTAATACGGGAAATGTTTCACTTATTTTTTTGATGGTTGGCTCTATGGTCCTTTCTATATACATAGCAGTCCTCCTACTTGTTTTGCGGAGCAAAATACGGTTTCTTTGCGTTCAGCGGATTTTCCTTCCCTAATTAGCATGTAAAAAAAATATTATATTATGCAAATACAAAATCTTATTTTATATTTACATAAATATCGCATAAAGTCAACCACTGTATCAATACATCAGGAAGTAAATATATTCCGCCTGCTCCCATTCATTTTTCCCGTCTCCGCACTCGCTTTCCGTCTGCATAATATGCATTTCCGGGAAACTCGCCCCGATCTGCTCCAGCTGATGCTTTCCGCCCCACTGCACGCCTACTCCCGTCAGATATTTTCTGGCCTCCTTATCGCTTAAGATCGTATTTGCAAACTGATCATAAAATTCTTCATAGGGCGCGCCGTAGCCCGGCCAGCGGAAATCCACAAAGGGACCGTTTATCGTCCCCAGCCAGATCTGGGTTCCCAGGCCGCTTTTTTCAAAGGCCGGCCCCAGATATCCTTTGATAAAATCGCTCATATCGCTGCCATGCCACAGGCAGGAGGGAAACTTCTGATCCGCCATGGGCTCATTCTGTACATGAACCATGGACACCGGGATACCCAGCTCCTTATAGGCCTCTACAAATTTCACAAAATATCTTGCATAGGCGTCCAGCACCCTCTCTTCCATGCGGATCCGTCCGTAATTATAGACCTTCTTCGTCTTCATCCAGGTGGGAGGACTCCAGGGAGAGGCAAAAAGCTCTAATTCGGGACATTATTTCTGCGCTTCCCTGATATAGCGTAAAGCTCCCTGATAAAATTCTCCCGTACCGAAGGCTCCGTTTTCAGCAGCGCATCCCAGCCCAGCTCATTAAAACAGCCGCCGAAACCCAGGATTTCCTGTTTCTTTCCCCCTGTCAGCTCCAGTGTGTCTTCGCCTGCAGGGATATTTCCTACTTTTCTGTTTTTCCAGTAATCCTTGTCCTTACTGACAATATGAAGTATACCGTCCATTTAAAATCCCCTTTTCCTTATTTTTATACTTTATTTTACTCTTTTTTGCTTCCTTTGACAAAAACTATTATTAAGGCGCATAATGGAACAATCAAAAGAAACAGCTTATCAGGTGTTGGAACTACATTTACCATCAATTTTCTGATTCCTACAAAATTGTAGGCTGTGCGTCATCTCGCAGTAGGGTTCGTATGCTACTCTTTTTATATCAAAACAGAAAGAGGTGTTAATAGAATGGATTTATTAGAAGTTAAAAATATTTCAAAAACTTATGGAAATGGCGAAGTTGCCGTACACGCATTAAAACAAGCGACGTTTTCTGTCCCCAAAGGAGAATTTGTTGCCGTCGTTGGGGAGTCCGGCTCCGGAAAAAGTACGCTTCTGAACATGGTGGGGGCTCTGGATACGCCCACCTCCGGCAAGGTGTTTATTGACGGCAAGGACATCTTCTCTATGAAAGAACGTAATCTGACCGTTTTCCGGCGCAGGAATATTGGCTTTATTTTTCAGAGTTTTAACCTGATACCGGAATTAACCGTGGAGCAGAACATTGTTTTTCCCGTATTGCTTGACTATCAGAAGCCGGACATGAAATATCTGGAAGAGCTGCTTACTGTCCTTAACCTAAAAGAACGCCGCCGCCATCTTCCCAGTCAGCTTTCCGGCGGCCAGCAGCAGCGTGTGGCAATCGGACGCGCTTTAATGACACGTCCGGCGCTGATACTTGCCGACGAACCGACCGGAAATCTTGATACACAAAATACAAGTGAAGTCATTGCATTACTGAAAGAGGCGTCCAGAAAATATGAGCAGACCATTGTAATGATTACCCATAGCAGAAGTATCGCACAGACAGCCGACAGGATTTTGCAGGTATCCGACGGGCAGCTGACCGATTTTGGGAGGTGCCGCGAATGAAAAGCTACCTTAGCCTTGTGCCTATTTCTGCACGCGTCCATAAACGCCAAAGCCGTATGACCCGCATTTGTATTATTCTTGCGGTATTTCTGGTAACGTCTATTTTTTCCATGGCAGAGATGTGGACAAAGGCAGAAACCACTACAATGCGCCACAATCAAGGGGACTGGCACATTGCCCTCCAAAATGTACCGGAGAATGAAGCGAAACAGATTATGGAAACCTCTGATGTTGCTTTTTCTTCATGGTACAACGAAATGAACACCAGTGCAGATCAAGGTTATTACACAGGCGGTAAAAATGCTGCTTTGTATGGTGTTGAGGAAACATACACAACAAATATTATGAATTACCCGTTGGAGGGTTCTTATCCGCAAAGTGAAAAGGAAGCTGCCCTTAGTGCTGACGCAAAAGATTTATTCGGAATTACGGTTGGCGACAGGATTACCTTAAATACACCTGCGGGGGATTTTGAATATACCATTTCCGGCTTCTATGAGGATGATACTGAATTTAACAATATTATTGACGGAACCTGTGTGTATATGAACCGGGCGGCATTTGATGAAATTTCTGCCATGAACGGTACGGAGCCCGCCTCTCAATTCTACATTCGCTTTAAAAAAGAAAGCGGCCTGAAAAAAGCGATTGCAGACTTGAAGCAGCAATACAATCTTACCGCCGCAAATGTAAAAGAAAATATGGGTCTTTTGGGAATATTGGGAGCCAGCAGCAATAAAAGTGTAAGCCAGCTCTATCCTCTGGCAGCCGTCTGTTTCATTATCATTTTAGTTTCAGGCGTTTTTATGATTTCAAGCTGTATGAACAGCAATGTGACACAACGTACAGCATTTTTTGGGATGATGCGTTGTATTGGTGCCAGTAAACAGCAAATCATACGTTTTGTACGGCTTGAGGCATTGAACTGGTGTAAAACAGCAATTCCGATCGGTTGTGCCTTGGGAACCATAACCTGCTGGATATTATGCGCGGTTTTAAAAATTTTGGTAAAAGGCGAGTGGGTGGATATGCCGCTTTTTGCAGTAAGCATAAGCGGTATTCTCAGCGGCGCTGCCGTTGGTGTTGTCACTGTATTCATTGCCGCCCATTCCCCTGCGAAGCAGGCAGCACGGGTTTCGCCAGTAGCAGCAGTATCCGGCAATGCAAATGTATCGAAAAAGGTTAGCCGCATCACAAAAATAAGGTTTTTCAAAGTGGAAACTTCTTTGGGTATTCATCATGCAACCGGCGCAAAGAAAAATCTTCTGCTTATTACAGGTTCCTTTGCCCTTATGATCGTCCTGTTTCTTGCATTTTCCGCCTGCCTTGATCTTGTGCATAAGCTGCTCCCGTCTATAAGCGACTTTACACCAGACATTACAATCAGCAGTGAAAATGATGCAAATTCTGTAACCAGGGATCTGGTAGAAGAAATTTCAGAAATACCCGGTGTGAAAACTGTTTTTGGTACTATGCTTAATGCTGCATACCCTGTTGAAATTAATGGAAGGGCAGAAACGGTTGATCTTTTCTCTTATAATAAGTTCATGATTGACAATTTCAAGAACTCTGTTATGAGCGGCGATTTATCAAAGGTCTATGGAAATTCCGGCTATGCGTTGGCAATCTATAATCAGGATAAACGGCTAAGCGTTGGCGATAAGATTAAAATCGGAGGTGAAGAAATTGAAATTGCATGTATCGTTTCCGAGGGAGTGGGAAGCGTCAGCGGTTCGGCTACAATGGTCTGCTCGGAAGAAACCTATACACGCCTACTGGGTGAACAAAACTATATGATGGTTAGTGTGATGCTGGAAAAAGATGTTTCTGAGGCAGACGTAAATAGAATTTGTGATCTGGCTGGTGATTATCTGTTTTTGGATAATAGGGAAGAAAATAGAGATGTCAACGGCTCCTACTGGGTGTTCCGTCTTGCAGCATACGGTTTTCTGGCGATTATTTCCCTTATCACCGTGCTGAATATTATGAACAGTATTTCCATAGGCGTATCTGCAAGGATTAAGCAATATGGCGCAATGCGCGCTGTTGGCATGGAAAGCCGGCAAGTAACGAAAATGATAGCTGCCGAAGCCGTTACATACGCTGCCAGCGGTACGATTGTTGGAATTGTACTCGGCCTGCTGCTTCACTATCTTATTTATGTGAAGATTATTTTAAGCCATTTTGGCGGCGTATGGAAAATTCCTGTCACTCCAATAGCAATTATTATTTTATTGATTTCATTTTCGTGTATTGCTGCGGTTCACACACCAGCAAAGCGTATTCGTAATATGGCGGTTACAGACACTATTAACGAGTTGTGATTGCCTGAATACAAGATCTATGTAAAAAAACGCATCGTTGATTTATCTGCTGCCGACGGCAAAAGGCAAAAAGCCGCCGTGCAGCAGCTCCGGCCTGCCTGGCAAAAGCTTCTACGGATGCTCCTTGCAGGACAGCTCCGTCACGTCCAGCCTGAGGATGCGCACCGCTTCTGCCATCGCATCCGAAAACTCCCAGTCGTCCCTGCCGGTATTATGGCGCATGATGCTTTGCAGCGCCGCCTTTCTTTCCTCCGCTGCATCCACAAAGCTGACGCGGCCCGTACCGATTACGCTCTGAAAACGCGCGGAATGATTACATGCCAGATCCCCTTCCACAAGCTCATAATTCGTATCCAGTTCAAACCCCACAGAAGGCGCTGCCGAAATCAAATCGATTTTCCTGCCTTCCCTTGCGCTGTGGAAATAGAAAAATCTCCTGCCCTCCTCTTCTTCATAACCGAAGCTCAGAGGGACAATGTAAACCTCTTTTCCGTCAAAAAAACCCAGCCTGCAGCAATGGCTGGCTTCAATAATCTCCCGTATTTTGGCCGGTTCCGTAATTTCTCTGTCTTTTCTTCTCATACGTTTTCCTCCAAAGCTGTCTCATTCAGGAAATCCATGACCTGGCGGTTGAAATCCTCAGTTTCATCATAAGCGCCATGTCCCAGTCCTTCATAAATTTTCATTTTACACTGCTTGATTTTTTCTGCCATTTCCGGCGCGGCATCTGTCCCCACAATTTTATCGTCGCCTCCTCCCAGGATAAGGACGGGGCAGCTTATCCCGGAAAGCTCTTCATAGGCATTATGGGTGAGGCAGGACTCCGCCTGGATGAGGAACCGGCTGAAATCCTCCGGCTTTCCCACCCTGCACAGCAGCGGATAAAGAGGCCTGTATTTTTTCAGTGTTTTCAGGGAATATGTCTTCTCGCTTGTATCTGTCATCAGCGATCTGTAATCGCCCTTTGCCGCCATCTCCATCCACCCGGTAACAGCATTTTTCAGGATTTTGTTCTGCCTGGACGCAGTCACCCCCAGAACAAGTTTTTCCACAATATCCGGATGGGCTATGGTAAAATGCTGGGCAATCATACCGCCCTGGGATATCCCCATGAGGTAAATTTTTTCCGTATTCCATGGACGCAGCTGTTCCAGCGCCAGCCACAGATCCTCTGCCATATCCTTCGTCGTACAACCCTCTTCCAGCTTATTTTTTCTGCTGAAAATATACACCCGGTAATAGGGGGCAATCTTCCTGTAGTAAAAAGCAAGATTGACGGCCTGACCGTGAACGGTTCTCAACCCGTCGCCCAGTCCGGGCAAAATTATGAGCGGCCTGCTGCCATAGCCGAATTCCACATAATCCATGGCAGTATCCTTTATAATTACCTTATGTTCCGCAGCCTTGTAAAACAACAGCGCCTCCCGTCTGCCGCCTCCATGCGTCAGCCCTTTTTCGATAACAGCTCAGCAGGCTGAACCGTTACTGCTTTTCTATTTATCCTGTCCACCCGTTTTTTCATCCGTTTTCCCTTCGACCAGCTGCAGAATATCTGAGATCTGTTTCACCTCATAATCTGCCAGCGACCTGTCAAAGCCAAACCTGTCATCCACCACCGCGGCGACCCTCATCCCGGCCAGGTGGGCCGCCGTAATGCCTGCGGTGGAATCCTCCGCCACCAGACAGCGCTGCGGCTCCACTCCCAGGCAGGAAGCCGTGTGCAGATAAATTTCCGGATCCGGCTTACTGCGCCGGAAGCTCTCTCCGCTGACCACCACCTCGAAATAAGGGCGTATGCCGTTATCCGTAAGGATTTTTTCCACAATGGAAAGACCGTTGGAGGAGGCCAATGCCAGCCGGATTCCCCGCTGCTTCAGACTCTCCAGCACCCCCGGTATTTCCCTGCGGAACACACTTGCAAAATCAATCGAGGCATAGGTGCATACCACGGTTTTCCGGTATTCCGCCAGAAGCTCCTGCCAGGTCATTCCGTTATGCACCGCCTCCGCCACAAGGGACCAGCTGCCTTCCGAGGAGCGGCCCACCGTGGGATACAGCTCTTCCAGCGTCACTTCCGGATTTTTCTCCCTGGCAAACTGCCAGCGTAAGTTCAGATACAGCATTTCACTGTCCACTATCACGCCGTCCATATCAAATATCACCGCATCCGTGACCTGGCAGCCGCATTTATGGTTCATCATAAAACATTCTCTTCCTTCCGGTATTCTTACGTCCAAACCGTTACTGCAGTTCTTCCTTTAAAATCATTCTCACTTCTCCCAGCTCCAGGCCTGACTGGCCGAAATAAAACTTCAGATACTGGTGCGGGAAACGGAATTCTCCCAAATCTGAGGAGCGTACCACCCATTCCCCCTGGGTGCCGTTGATGGTAAAGGTGATTACCACTCCATGGTTCATAAAGATAGACATGGGCACCTGGGCCAGCTCGCCCGCATCACATCTGGCTTTGATCTGAATGGCGTAAATTCCCTGATGGAGAAGCTTCACTCCCAGCACGGAGGAAGCCCCCTTCTCCGTGGAAATCCCTGAAATATCCAGCGGCGTATCCCGATCCACCTCCTGATATTTCAAATCCAGGAACTGTGCATCCTCTCCCGCGCTTTCCCTCTGTTCCTTCAGTTCTTCCTCTGAAATCCGGTTGAGGAACCGATCCATAACAGGCAGACGCATCAGTACGCTGCAGATATTCCGGGCGCTGCGCAGCAGCTCACCTCTGGTAATCCTGCCGTCGGCCAGGCCTTCCAGGGTATTGTCCTGGGCGCTGTTTGACGCAGCGTCTGATACCACCATGTATACATCGTTCTGCCCGCGCACCATGGCCGCCGTGTTGCGGGTATCTCCATCCTGCCCCTCATCGTTCATCTTCGCCCACCAGTCCGTCATCACCAGGCCGTCAAAGCCCCATTCCTTCCGCAGGATCGTGGTCAGCAGGTCATAGCTTCCGGCGGTCCACAGGCCGTTCACCGGGCCGTAGGTGCTCATAATGGAGATCGCCCCGCCTTCCTTCACCGCAATCTCAAAGCCCCTCAGATAAATTTCACGCAGCGCTCTTTCTGAAATCACCGAATCCGCCAGATTCCTTGAAAATTCCTGGTTATTTCCGGCGAAATGCTTGATCGTTCCGCTGGTGCCCGCTTTTCCCATGCCCTTCAGCTGGACTGCCGCCATTTTCCCAGTCAGATAGGGATCCTCTGAAAAATATTCGAAATTCCTTCCGTTCAGCGGATTCCTGTGGATATTCATTCCCGGCCCCAGAAGAAGATCCACCCGGTTTCTTCTCAGCTCCAGCCCTTCCATTTCAAAGAGGGCTTCCACTAACGCTTCATTAAAGGTACAGGCCAGGCAGGTCCCGTTGGGCAGGCTGAAGGCATGGGTGCCGCAGTCCATACGTATGCCGGAAGGGCCGTCGGCACAGCAGCCCACCGGGATGCCGAAGTCCTTCAGCCTGTCCGTCACGCCGCCGAAGGCGCCTGCCGTTCCCGGAGTCACCTTAGGGGAACACATTCCTTCCCCGCGCACGATACAGGCAAGATCCTCATCGGTCAGCTGGGAAAGGAATTCGTCCAGTTCCGCCTTTTTATCATATACATCTCCCAGGGTAATGCCCTTATCGCCGCTGCAGGCCGCAGCTTCGGGCCTGTTTTCCCGAATCCGGTCCACAAGGCTTATGGTGCGCAGGGGCACAGCCTCCTTTTCCATTTCCAGTTCCAGGGAATCATCAGCCTCTTCCGCAGTCTTTTTATCGCAGACAGCCTCCGGCTTCAAGCGGAAAAACGGAGTCACAGGCGCCAGCGCTTCCTCAAGCTGCTGTGTCACCTTCAGCTCCGGCTGCGTAAAGGAGCCGCATAAAGCGGCGCTTCTCACATCCTCTCCCGCAAAAAAGCGGTAAGCGCCTTCCTCTAAGACATAACAGGATTTATGTCCCGTCGCGCCGCTGTCATCATAGGAAGCCAATTCCTTTTTCCATATAGTAAACGGAAGCTCCTCTTTTTCTCCCGGCATAAGCACCCTGGTCTTGGCAAACGAGGCCAGGCTGCGCAGCGGCTTCCCCAGAACTCCCTGGGGCGGGTTAACATAGACCTGCACTACCTGGCGGCCGGGAAATTCTCCTTCATTCGCAACTGCTATTTTTAAGGATACGGAATCGCTGTCCTCTGCAAATTCCAGTGTTTTCATGGAAAAATGTGTATAGGACAATCCAAATCCGAACGGGTAAAGCACTTTGTCTTTGGCTGTTGTTTCAAAATAACGGTATCCCACGTAGATGTCTTCCGTATAAAAATTCCTGTACTGATCGCCAAAGCAGGAGGAGGACGGGTAATCTTCTATGGAACGGGCGATAGTATCGCTCAGACGGCCGCAGGGGTTTACCCTGCCGGTCAGCACGTCGGCAACGCCGCTGCCGCCCTCCATTCCGCCCTGCCATACATAAAGAACAGCGGAGGGCTTACAGGTCTCCACCCATTTCATATCAATGATATTTCCCACATTCAAAAGTACCGCCGTCCTGGTAAAATGTCTGCTTACCGTACGGATCATGGCCTCCTCTTCTTCCGTAAGCAGGTAGCTTCCCGGTTCAGCCTTGGTATCCTGATCCTCTCCGGCGGTCCTTCCGATGATAACCAGAGCCACGTCGCTTATCTGAGCGGCTCTTTTTGCCACATTGTCCGGCAAAGGCATTTCTTCCTGGGACCATGGCTCCTGTCCCCATCCCTTTCCCTTATCAAAAGGGTGCCCTTCGCACCATTTTTCGTAGACTGCCGCCAGCTCTTCGTTGACGTGTATCTCCTTTTCCTGGCGCAGCGCATCCAGGATTCCTGTCACATAGCGGGTATTTACTAGCCCGCCTGAGCCGGTGCCGCTTTTATAATAATTCAGCTGTATTCTGCCGAATACGGAAACAGTTTCCCCTTTCTTTACCGGCAGCGTGTTGTTCTCGTTTTTCAACAGAACGCAGCCCTCCGCCACAGCCTGGCGGGCCAGCTGTTTATATTTTTCCATGTCCAGATAGTACTTTCCCATTGGTGATGTCCTCCCTTTATATCAGCAGTTCAATATGATAACGGTTCCGCAGAGCGCTTAATTGCACATACGGATTCCGGCTTTTTCCAATCTTGCCTTCAGATAGGCGATGCTTTCCAGATATTCATCGTCCGAATGGAGATGCTCAATGATCATGGGCATCTGCGGGTTTACTCTGTCCGCCAGCCGGGCATATTTTTCCAGATTCAGAATTCCTTCCCCGCAGGCTGTCTCCTTCAGCTGGAAGGTAAACTCCGCCTGAAGGCATACGTCCTTAATGTGGCAGCTTTTGATATGGCTCCCCAGCTTATCGAAGCATTTTTCCATAAAGTCTTCATTATTAAAATATTTTTCCGGACTGGTAATCCAGTTTGCCAGATCCATGTGCACTGCAAACCGTTCTCTGTCCACAGCCGCAATCAGGCGTTCATATTCCTCCGGATCCTTTGGCACCATCCAGGGCATAGGTTCAATCGTATAGTATGTATTCACCGGCGCAGCGGCATCGATGATCTCCTGGATGGATTTCACCGTCTTTTCCCAATGCTCTTCAGAGAAATTCTCCTTATAGGCGCCGTCCCATCTGCTCCCTGTGCTTCCGGCGATATTTACACAGCAGTTGGCGCCTATTTTGTCCGCCAGCTTCAGCTGTCCGATGCAGCGCTCCATGGCCGCCCTGCGCTCTGTTTCTGCCGGCGCCACCGGATTGCACCAGGCGCCCACCTCCGCAATGACAAGGCCGGCCTTTTTTGCCGCCCCTGCATAAGCCTCAATCAGTTCCTCCGGCGCCGTATAATCCACCGGGAACACTACTGCCCCACAGCCCAGCCCTTTCATTTTCTCCGCCCATTGTGACGGGGTATCATGCTTTAATGATGAAGATAATCCAATTCGCATATGATTTGCCCTCCTCTTTTTTGTTTTCCCTTTCCTTAACAATGGGAATACGGACATGCGTTGCCCGCTTTGTTCTTTTTGACGGCCGCTGTGGGTATTTTACTTGTGATCACTCTCCAGAAGCTCAATCAATACCTTAAGATCCTTCTCAGCCGACAGATAAGCATACCTGCCGTCTCCGCTGCCGTATTCCCCCTTCTGTTCCAGCGTCATTCCAAAATCCTGACAGTTTACCACCGCCTGCTGCATATTCATACCATTTACGTTAAAGGCCAGGTGATGTACGCCTTCGCCGTGCTTGTCCAGGAATTCTCTCCAGGTGGAAGGCTCTTCGTTGGGCTGGATCAATTCCAGCTGCAGTCCCGGCCCTACATCAAAGAATGCCAGAAGACTCTGTGCGCCGGGCGCAGGCTGTCCCTTGTATTCGGTCTGGGTCACCGCATAGTCCCCCGCCTCCACTGCCGGTGGTTCCTCTACGCCGAGAAACTGCGCCCATTTCTTTTTTGTTTCATAAATGTCTCTTACAATAAATCCTACCTGTGTCACTGTGCTGCTTCCTACGACTCCGCTCATGATTTTCTCCTTTACATTTTTCCCAAATTTGTTTTATGGTCGCATTGCTGCCATAGATAATCATCTTACTAATCAGCTACCTTCTATCCTAAAACCTGATAATCACACACAGTATACCCTTTTTCTCCTAAAGCAGCAATATGGTGCCGTAAAAAAATTACGGCACCATACGTCAAATTATTGTTATTTGCAACTGCTATTTTACCATATAAAACTCCGGCTTTAAAACTCCGGCACCACAACCTCCGCCCCATCCTTCATGGCAGAAATATGCGCGCAGATTCCCGCCGCGGTAATATTGCCTCCCAGCACCTCATCCACAGCAGGCTTCCTGTCTTCCAGAATGCTTTTGAGGAATTCATTCACCAGATGGGGATGCGACCCGTGATGGCCGCCCGCCGCGCCGCTGATAAGGGAATCCTGGGGATTGAGCGGATCATAATTGCCACCGACCGTATGCTTCTGGATTTCCCTGGGCAGCATCTCATAAAAGTTGGGCATCACCCGCGCCTCCACCGACGTGGTTCCGCCTCTCCTTCCGTCCTCCGCCCTCTGTGCGGTTGTAATCACCGGATCATCATCGTCTGCAAAGCCCCATTCAAAGCTCGCTTCACTGCCATAAATAAACATACCCTCCTGATAAACCCTGGCCGTTTCAAACAGCGTCCTCGTAGCCTCCCCCTTCAGCCCGTTTTCAAAGGAGAAGATTGCCGTTTCCACAGGATACGGGTTCTGGTACTGTCTGGTAAGCCATTCCTCCATGTTGCCGGAGCCGAAGCAATGCACCTTCTGTATCCTCGATCCTGCCATAACCCGCATGGGCGCGATGGCATGGGTCCCGTACCACATCGGGGGAAGCCCCATCCAGTAGGAAGGCCAGTTCGCCATATCCTGGTAATGGGAGCCGCGCAGGAACTGAATTTTACCGAATTCCCCGTTTTCCAGCATCTGCCTGGCATAGAAAAACTGCCTGGTATAAAGCGTGGTTTCCATCATCATATATTTTTTCCCGCTTCTTCTCACCGCGGCGGTAATCCGCTCCAGATCCTCCAGGGATGTCGCCATCGGCACGGTGCAGGCACAATGCTTTCCGGAATCCAGTACGGCCACCGTCTGTTCTGCATGCAGCGGAATCGGCGTTACCAGATGAACCGCATCCACTTCCTTATCCCGCAGTATTTCATCAAAGCTGTGATACTGCCTTTGAATGCCGTGCGTCCGGGCGAATTCCTCCATCCGCCCGGTATCCGTATCAAAAATCCCAATGTTCCCTACGGCGGGATGATCCTTATAAATCGGGACAAACGCCCCTCCAAAGCCCAGACCCACAAGCACTACATTTAATTTTTTCATCCTTCATTCTTCCTTTCCCATTCCTTACGGCGCAGACCTGTCTGTCCTGCCGCGGTTTTCTATAGTATAAAAAATCCTCCCGCCAACGTCCATTGACAAAGAGGAATAAAAATGTATATTATGGACTCATACTAAAAAAAGAAGGTGATTGCGGATGCCCTTTTACAGCTTCGGATCCCCCAGGAAAATCAGCGCGGCAAGCTATATTTACTATGCCCAGGGCTGTCTCCATCCGGACCGTGTCATGCAGGAGCACGATTTTGTATATATGCTAAATGGACAATGGGAAATCTTCCAGGGCAGGGAAGCCTTTTTCATGGAAAACGACGATGTGCTCATACTGCACGCCGGACAGCATCACTTCGGCGTCAGGGACTGCCTCCCCGGGACGCAGACCATATACTTCCATATCGGCGCCGGACATAAGGATACCTTCCAGTGCGGCAAGGAAACACCCTCCGAAGGCGCGCTTCTTCCCCCTCTGATTCACTGTGGCGGCCGGCCGCGGGTAAAACTGCTGTTTCAGGAGCTTGTCTCCATCTGGCATGAGCCTGCGCCCCGGCGGGACCGGAAACTGGACACGCTGTTTGAACTGCTGCTTCTGGAGCTGGAGGAATGCTGCGGACAGGAAGCGCATTTTCATGATGAAATACTGCTGCGGTCCGTTTCCCTGCTGGCCCAAAATCCACAGAAGTTCTTTACCGCGGGGGAGCTTTCGGATCTGCTTGGCATCTGCGCCAGGACGCTGAACCGGCGTTTTCAGCTCCAATATGGAAAAACCTTCTATCAATACCAGATGGAAGAAAAAATGCATATGGTCCAGCAGTTCCTCCTGGATTATCCTGAGGCAAAGCTGCAGACGGTGGCTGTCAATTTCGGCTTCTATGACGAATTCCACTTAAACAGGGCCTTCCGCAAATATACAGGAATGCCTCCCGGGCAGTACCGGAAGGCAAATATCACAAATTTCCCGGGGCTTTGAATTCCAGGATAATTGTCAGCTGCCCGGCTTCCACCGCCGCGGCAGCGCTTCCTCCCATTTTCTCCATCAGCCCTTTCACACTGGCCAGCCCCAGTCCGGCGCCGCCGGTATGCCTTGCCGCATCCGAACGGTAAAAACGGTCAAACAGCCGGTCCGCATCCAGTGTTTCCGGCTGTTTTACGGGATTGGTAAACATGATCCGGTTTCCCTGTCTTTTAATTTCCAGCCGCCCGCTTCCGTAACGCAGCGCATTCTGCAGCAGGTTGGAAAAAATCCGGCGCAGCGCTTCCTCCGATCCCCAGACGCCTCTTTCCTCTTCCACAAATTCCACTGCCGGCTCCACACCCGCGGCCGTAAGCCTGTAATAGAAGCCTGCCAGCACATCGCAGAGCACGGGGAACGGCGCTGTTTCCGAGCATTCGATGCTGTATTCTTCATTGGACAGCTTGGAAAATAAGAACAGTTCCTCCAGCAGTCCCTCCAAATCCTCCATCCTCCGGCGGATAATGGAGATGTATTCCTTCTGCCTGGCAGCATCCGGAGTGTTTTCCAGAAGCTGCAGGTAGCCCATCGCTCCTGTCAGCGGAGTGCAGATATCGTGAGAGACGCAGGATACGGTATATTTCAGTTCCCTGCTCATATTTTCCAGGCGTATCCGCGCCTGCTGCCCGTTTTCCAGCCGATGGTTCATTGCCCTGCAGCAGCGCAGGAAAGCGCGGCTGCGCACACTTGTGCCCAACCGCAGGTTACTGTTTTCATCCGTTTCCTCCAGCTGCTCCGCCCAGTCCTTCAGCTGCCTTTCACAACGCCATAGCCGGAGGAGCGACAGCAGCAAAGCCGCGCCCAGTCCCATGATTATCCAGTTCATGCGCCCTCCTTATAGGGAACAATTCTTTTCCTGTAATAGTTCCGGCAGTTGGACTATTACGATTTTTTCTTACTAAATATCCTTTTTATACAGCGGCCAGAGACTGGCTGCCGACCAGATTACCAGCCACACGCCTGCCACTACAGCGCCTTTCATAAAGGAATCCCCCTGTACAAGATATCCTGTCATATTCTGCACACAGCCATATAACGTCATATCATTAATGGAAAGCCCCCAGTTTCCAAGCATTGATTCCACCATAACTATCAGAATCCCGCCCGGCACGACGATTGCCGCCGCAATCCCGGCGCCCTCGCTTCTGAACATCACGCTGAGGAAGAGGCCCTGCGCCATATAAGCCGCCCCGATTAACAGATATCCCAGGAAAAAAGCCGCATAGACGCCCGGTTCATCCGGCGCAAAGTACATACCGCAAATCCTGCATATTACCCGGAAAACCAACATGGATCCGGCTATCCAGACAGCGCAGACCACCGACATGCAGATCATTTTGCCGGCGAAATAACTCCATCGTCCTCCATTATAGGAAAAAATGTTTTTGGCAAAGCCGCTGCTGAAATCAGAACAGAGAAACAGAACCGCAACAACATAAAGCGCAACAAAGAAAAATCCGCCGCTGTAAATAGTGGAACAGAGCGCCTCTGTTTCCGACATCTGCCTGATTTCATCGAAATCCGAATCATTCGTGGTGGTGAATTTCATTCCCGCGTCAATCGCCTGCTCACGAAGCTCCGGATCCGTTATTGTGTGAAGCATAATGATCATTATCAGGATTCCTGCAGTCAGGCAGAGGAAAGCGATATAGAACATTCTGGAACGAAACATACGGCGAAGATCCATTCTCAGCATATTAAGCATTCTCTCCGCCTCCCATCATTTCCAGGAAATATTCTTCTGTATCCCTCCGGTGACGGTACAGCTCCTGTATCACAATCCCCTCCTGCGTGAGCGCATTGCTCACCTCTCCGCCGTCACAGCTGCCGTAAATCTGCAGCCGCCCCTCCGGACGCACCTCATACTGGGTCAGGCCCAGCTTCTTTTCCAGGCACACCGCCGCTTCCTTCGGCCGGTTTACCCTTACATGCAGATAGTCCCTGCAGTTTTCTTCCAGCTGCTGCGCTGTGATCTCCTGCACCATCCTGCCATCCCGAATCACCCCGTAGCGGGTCGCCAGCTTTCCCAGCTCACCCAGGATATGCGAGCTGATCAGGATTGTGATGCCCCTCTCCTGGTTCAGTGTCTGAAGCAGCGCGCGTACCTTTACTATCCCCTCCGGATCCAGACCGTTTACCGGCTCGTCCAGAATCAGCAGATCGGGACTGCCCAGCAGGGCCATGGCGATTCCCAGTCTCTGCTTCATGCCCATGGAAAACTGTTTCGTTTTCTTTTTCCCGGTATCGGAAAGGCCTACCAGGGAAAGCAGCTCCCGCACCTTCTTTTTTCCATCCACCAACCCCAGGCAGACCGCCTTCTGCATCATATTATCTTCCGCGCCCAGTCCGGGGTAAATGCCGGGACTTTCAATCAGGATCCCTGTCCTTTTTCTGGACACGCTGTCCGTAACCGGCCTTCCAAATATGGCAATCTCTCCCGACGTGGGAGCCGCCAGCGAACACAGCATCTTCAGCGCCGTTGATTTTCCGGCTCCATTTTTTCCTATAAATCCGTAAATGTCACCCTCATGGACCGTCATCGACAATTCATCCACCGCTCTTTTTTTCCCATAAACTTTAGAAAGCGCCCTTGTCTGTACCACTTCCATTGCCGCTGCCTCCTTCTTTGATATCCCGTAACCTTCGGGCGCCTTCTCAGCTGATGTGAAAATTTATCTATAACTGCCAGTCTGCCGTCAATTACGATACCTCTACTATCGCAGAAACAGGTAGAGAAATCGCAAAGAAAAGATAAAGAAAGTATTAAATGTTATTCTGTCAGCTTAAATCCGATTCCCCACACAGTGGAAATATAGTCCCCGGCGCCTGCCGAGCGCAGCTTTGCCCGGATGTTGCTCACATGCACATTGATCGTCTTATCCTCAATAAAAGCATCCTGCTGCCACACAGCCTCATAAATCTCCTGCCTGGTAAAAACCTTTTTCGGATGCCGCATCAGAAGCTCCACAATTCCCAGCTCATGGGCTGTCAGCTCCACCGCTTTTCCTCCGGCCGTCAGTATCCTGGCCTGCGGATCAATCGTCCAGTCTTTGAAGGTAAGCTCCTTTTCCCCGCCCGCATTCCCACGGTGTCGCAGCTGCACCAGGATACGCACCCAAAGCTCCTCCAGTTCAAAGGGCTTGGTCAGATAATCATCTGCGCCGCCGCCCAGAAGCTCCACCTTGTCGTCCAGGGAATTTTTAGCAGTTAGCACGATAACCGGGATCCGGCTGGCTGCCCGTATCTGCCTGAGCAGCTCCCCGCCCGGCAGGCCGGGAAGCATCAGGTCCAAAAGCAGCAGGTCAAACTCCTTCATCTGCCACAGAAGCCTTCCTTCCGTTCCTGAAAACGCCTGCTCCGCTAGGCAGCCCTTTTCCCGCAGGAATTCCGCTGTCATATTATTGATATCCGTATCATCCTCTATAATTAAAATCCTTTTCATCCTGTTCTCCTGCCCCTCCGTCTGCGGCCCATAAGTCAAAACCCAACCGTTTCCGCCGGCTTTACGTCTCATCTTATCACAAAAGCGCAGACGATACAAACCGCAGCCCCAAAGACAGCCTTCGTAGACGCAAAAAACCCGGTGCGCAGTCCGCGTCAATGCACGGTGCACACCAGGTTTTCTGTGCAAATGTCATATTAATATCGTTTTAAGGAAGGAACCGGTTCTGCCTGTTATATCTCCTCAGTCAGTGCACAGTCCTCCATCTGTGTGGAAACATTCTGCAGCTTGGCTTGCAGAATGCTTTCATATCTGGTAATGGTTCCCACCAGGTTTGCCACCGACCTGTTAAGCCGGAACAGCTCCTCCGTCGTTACCCCTTCTATCCCAATAAACGCCTGCATCTTTTCTCCTTCCGCATTTAAAATCCGGGCCAGCGCCGCTTCCTGCAAAGCCACGGAGCCTACCAAATCCACAAGCGCCTGGCATCTGGGAGTCAGGATTCCTGAAACAACGGTTGATACATTGTTTTCAGGCCGGGGATCCGGTGTGGAAGAGACCACACGCGCCGTATTGACGATTCTTCCCGCAGCTTCCGCCATGACGGTCCCGCGGATGAGAATGGTCCGGGAGCTTCCCGCGGCCAATACGCCCAGGTTCAGGCTTCCGGTCCAGGGATTGAATACAGTCCCGCCGTCCGAAGAAAATTCCACACCCGTAAGGCTTCCGGGAACCGGATCCGTCAGCACCACATTTTCAGCCTCGGAAGGGCCCGCATTGGATACCGTAACCGTATAGGTCAGCGCTTCTCCCGGCCTGGCAGAACCAGAGGCCGTTTTAACTACGGAAACATCCGCCAGCATACCTTCTACCAGCACCGGGACTTCATTGGACGTCACTTCAAATTCTCCGGGAATTCCCCCTTCCACCGGTGTATAAGAGTAAGAAATACCGGCGTTGTTCACCGTCGGGTTCTGTGCCGGGATCGATTCTGCCAATACGGAAAATCTGACCGTAGCCATCCCGCCTCCCGGAATATCCGGCAGCGTGAAGCCCGTATTGGGATTGGCTGTCTGTACCTGATTTCCATTGACAAGGACGCTGCCCGGGACAAACACCAGCCCTGCCGGAACCGCATCCCTGAAAAATACGTCTGTCAGTGGATTGGAACAGGTGTTTGTAAGAGTCACCGTATAATCGATAACCTCACCTACGCTTGCGGTTGATGTACTGGCAGTTTTTACTGGAATAAATTCCCTCACAAGTATCTCGTTGAAGGAAACGTCATCAATCGCATAATCATTTCCTATAACCTCCGGCCCTTCACTGAGGAATTCAACGGTCAGGCTCGTGTTATTCCTTGAATTAAGCGCCGTGCCTATCTGCTTCCATTCCGGCGCATTCGTATTGACCGGAATCAAGGCTCCCAGGGTGGCGCTGTATAACACATCTCCCTCCGGATTCAGGATGCGTACCCCAAGCTCCGGATTCGGGTATCCTGTCACTTTAAAAAGATTCAGGATCCATGCGGTAAAAAGATAATTTGTATTCGCCTGCACCGTCACAGTGTCCCGGAAGAAAACTGCGCCGGGATCCGAACCGTTTACCACCATCATTCTTCCTGTTTCATTGCCCGCCGTATGATCCGCAATTCTCCACCAGGCGCCTATTGCCTCGCTTAACGCGTTATTCATGATATTCTGCACCGTATACTCTCCGCCAATCGGCGTATAGTTTTCCGGATCAGGCAGAACATATGTGAAATCCGGGGTGACGCCTGGATATGGCTCTGTGGGCGCACCCGTATTTGCCGGCGTGCCCGGCGGGAAAGTGCCAAAGGTACCGCCGTCGGCGGCGTCAATCAGATTTTCCCCGGAAATAACGGCGCATTCGTCCAAAATTGCTTCAATGGGCGTATAGATCACCGGACCGTTGAAAAAATTCTGATTTCCGATATCCGCGCCGGCAACCGTTACAAACAGCGTATCCGGAGTAAGGGAATCCAGGTTCGTGCTCCCTGCAGGCGGATTCGTTACGGCGCCAATCGGCGGATTTGTTCCCACAGGTATGCTGCCCGCCTGTGCATCCGCAAAATTCCCCGGTGAGGCCACTCCGCCCGGCGTGCCGTAGGCTTCCACAATTCTGTAGTTACCGTTTGGTACATTAATAAAAGAATAGTTTCCATTGGCATCCGTAAGCACCGTAAGCCGTACTCCCGTCACGGTATTCTGCAGAACAACAGGTATGCCGGCAATGCCTGAATCCCCGGTGGATACAGTCAGGCTTCTGTCTCTGTCAAATATAACTCTTCCTGATATGGTAGCCATACTATAACCCACCTCCCTCTTCCTCTGTCAGGATATCTTCCGGAAGGCTGCACAGCTGACCGGCCAGTTCCACCTTGGCCTGTAATATCATTTCCAGTCTGGCGGCCGCATTTACCATCTGGTCCACCGAGCGGTTCATGGACAACAGCTGTCCGGCGGTGACATCCTCCATGGAAATAATCGCCTGCATTTTCTCACCTTCCGCATTTAAAATATGCGACAATGCGTTTTCCTGCATTGCAACTGATTCAATTAAATTGGTTACCGCCTGTTCACAGGTACTGTTCCCCGGCGTTATAATGGGCATCCCCATATTCGTTTCCTCCGTTTTTATCATTATTGAGAATTCATCAGTATCCGGTTGTTTCTTCTTCTCTGCTATAGTTTATGTAAAAAAAAGTGCGTTGTTACCTGGCCCCAAAGGCGGTGTGGTCTTCCTCCCATGGAATGCATATGATAAAATACAATGCTGAATCTTAACCAGGAGAAACTTAATGAATACTACGCTGATACCGGATGTCACACTCACTTTTTCACCGGAATGCTGTAAAGAATACACAGGAATGGCCTTCGATGGAAATTATTTTTTCCTGACTGTGCCCTCAGAACTTAAAATCTGTAAATTCAGCCTGGATTTTATACTCTGCTGCCTCATTGATACCTGCAGGCCCTATACTTCCATCAGCTATGATAATAAGGAGAATTGTTTCTGGGCATGGAACGAAGACTCCGCAAAGACACTATTTAAACTTGACCGGGAAATGAAAGAAATAAGCAGGGTCGGGCTCTGTCCGCAGGACGGCAGCTGTCCACGCATAACTGCCGTCTCCTATCACCGTCAGACCAATACCTTCCTCGCCGCTTTCACCAATACGGTTGCCGAATTTAAAAAGAACGGCCAGTTTATCCGTACGCTTCAAGAGGCTGACAACATCCAGTTCTCATCGGTCCTGTCGGTTTTATCCTGCTATGCCACAGTCTGTGCCAGCGGCGGAAACCAGGTTATCCAGTTTTTCACATTCCAGGGCCGGCTGGTAACATCCGCCAGCCTTCCCGCCGCCTGCCGGGTAATAGATATTGCCTTCCATACCTGCCCGGAGCCTGACAGAAAAGCAATTATCCTGTCTATCCTGGCCGCCAAGCCTGACCATACCATATGCGTGCCAAGATGCAAAATTGAGGTCTGCGATATCACTCCCTGCAAATGCCCCCCAAAGAGTGAACATAAATGCAGCCATAAATGTGAGTGCAAACATGAATGCAAGCCTAAATGTGATTGCCGTTGTAAGAGCCCCTGCTGCAATCACAGCTGCCGATGCAAAGGCAGCTGTAAATGTAAGGGCGGCTGCACCCCTGTCTGTAATTGCGGCGGAAAATGTAACTGCAGACACTGCTGCGAATGCCAAAACTGCTGCTCCTCCCTCTGCAGTTTGCTGGAATCCATTGCGCTCAACGAGGCCGCCCTGTCCCATATTCTCAACGCCGAAGGTGAAAAGCTTCAGAAGGCGGTCCAAATCGCTGACAGCATACACGATTTACTCGAAATTGACTGTTCCGTCATTCAAACGCTTACCAGAGTCACATTCCTTGAACAAACCCTCTATGCCAAGCTGGAAGCTGTGAAGGAGCTTCGGGACGGAAATTGCAGTGAAAAAGACGGCGAAAAGGAATCCGATGATTGTATGCCGGAACTTTCTGCGTTATGATAATGAAAAGAAAGAAAGGCAAAGGAGTTTCTCTGTGAAAGAAGGATATTATCTCATCGGCGAGGTCAGCAAAATCACCGGCATTCCCAAGGATACGCTGCATTTTTACAGCAAAACGGGACTTCTTGTCCCCGACTATGTGGATGAACAGAATCAGTACCGTTACTACTCCCGTTTTAATCTGTGGCAGCTTGATATCATCACCACCTGCAGAAAATTAAGCATTCCCCTGGAAAAGGTAAAACAGATCCTGGAGCTTCATGATAACGCCAAAATAACCCAGCTGCTTCTGGACTACCGCAGCGAAGCCCTGCGGTTGAGCAGATACTACCAGCAGGTCGCCAGGGACATTTCCTGGTATAAGCAGGAAAACATCCGGATTTCGGCCGGAACCCTTTCGGACCGTGTTGAGAAAAAATGGCTGGAGGAAGAAAAATTCATAACCGGCGCAAGAAAAAAGGATCCCGATTATCATGCCAACCTTCAGAAGGCAGCAAAGGACGAACTCCGGTATGCAGAAACCATTCAGCGCAAATACGGATATTTCCTTGATTTGGAGCAGATGAAGAACGGAATTTTTTTCAAAGACAGAGAATATCTGAAAATTGCGGACTGCAGCTACACCCATGTCAAACCTGAAAGCCTGTACACCTTACCCGCCGGGGAATACGCGGTCTGCTTCGTACATATCAGGGACGGCGCCGCGGATTTCGGCCCGCTGCTTCGCTGGATTGAAGAAAACGGCTGGGAAACAGACGCGGTCTATGCGGAAGAGCTGGGGCTCCAGCTGTTTGATTACATTGATGATTTCTACTGTGAAGTCAAAGCACACCTGACACGAAAGCCAGATCTGCCATAAAAAAGGCAGCAGGCCTGTTTCCTGAAATAATGAAAAAATATTCCAAAAAAGTTCTTGACCGTGTAGTAACTCCATCCTTTATCCTTTGCAAAGAGAAAGGATGTGTCGTTATGAAACAGACTCCCATATGGAAATTATTATTAAAATTATGCCCTCCCGTCATGCTGGCCCTGCTGATCCAGTCCGTCTACAATATTGTGGACAGCTACTTTGTGGCCCAATACTCCTTTGACGGGCTGACGGCCCTGTCCCTTATTTTTCCCCTGCAGCTGCTGATGACCGCCATTGCCACCGGTACCGGCACCGGAATCAATATCCTGGTATCCCGGATGGACGGCAGAGGGGAAAAGGAAGCGCAGAATGACACGATAAGAAGCGGCTTCTGTCTCGGTATCTTCAATTTTCTTCTTTTTGCCGCCGCAGGCATACTGTTTCTGGAAAGCTACTGCCGCTTCTCCTCCGGCCAGCCCTCTGTCCGGCTTTATGCAACGCAGTATGCCCGGATTATCTTCCTCTTTTCCCTGGGGATGTTCCTGGAGGCAAACTGTACCAAGGTTTTGCAGGCAAAAGGAAATATGCTTCTTCCCATGTGCGCTCAAATCATCGGCGCTCTCATCAATGTTGTGCTGGATCCCCTCCTCATTTTCGGAAAGCTGGGGCTGCCCGCCATGGGCATCCAGGGTGCGGCGGCCGCTACGGTAATCGGTCAATGGGCCGCCATGCTGATCGTTCTTTTTCCTGTGCTGCGCATGTGCTCTGGGGAAAAAAGCGCCGGTATTCCCGGAGAACATACAGCTGCCCCAGACGTTGCTGCCCATCGGGCAAAAGGGGGCCTGCGCCCGGATCCTTACGTGTGTCTTGCCATTTACCGGGAAGGAATGCCATCCATCATCATGCAGTCCTTATACACCCTGTATATAATCGGCCTGAATCTGATACTGAAACAATTTACGGAGGACGCCGTCACGGTTCTTGGCATCTATTATAAGCTGCAGACCTTTTTCTTCATCCCGCTGTTGGGACTGCAGCAGGTAATTCTGCCAATAATCAGCTTCAATTTCGGAGCGAAAAACTATAACCGGGCCAGGCAGACGCTCCGTTGTTCCATCCTGTTTTCCCTTACGGTCATGATCTTAGGCTGTGCTGTTTTTATGGCTGTGCCAGGGCAGCTGCTGTCTATCTTCTCCACGAAAAAAGAGATTCTGGATATCGGGAGCACCGCCCTGCGCATTATTTCCGTCAGCTTTCTTCCCGCGGCCTTTGTCATTATGTTCACCGTATACTTTCAGGGAATCAACCGGGGAATTTCCAGCATCAGCATTACGCTGCTGCGCCAGGTGGCCCTTCTGGTGCCCCTGGCCTGGCTTTTCCATTACAAAGGGCTTGCCTTCGTCTGGCTCACCTTCCCTGTGACGGAATTTATCGCGCTGTTCTTCTCCTTATGGCTCTACCGGAGAAAAGCACTCGCTCCGGCCGCGCAAAAAAACGCCGCCCCAAAGGTAGCCACGCATAAAACAGTATCGACCAACAAACTGAAATAGGGTAGCTGCCATACAGGGTGCAGGGCAAACGGGCGTATCGTCAAATAAGATGATACACCCGTTTTGTTTGTGGCAAGCCGGATAGTTCCTTTGACATATACAAAAAATAAAACTTTTTGTATAGTTACGTCGATTTATCTATGCTATAATTAAAAAAGGCTAAGAAAGGACGGTAAATATCGGTATGAAATTGCGTAACTTCCACTATATTAACAAGAAGCTGCTTGATGATTATATTGCAGCGATTGATGGGTATGTATACGAAGAAGAAACCCAAAAGCTTAATGAAACAAATCAAAAGACTGCCGGTGCGAAAGCAGGTGCTTTTGGCGTAAGTGGGGATGGAAAATACGAAAAACAGTCATCAGAAGAATTTGAAAGAAAAGTACATATCAGCGATGCAGCAAAATTTGATAAATTATTCAACTATTTGTCGGCAGATGAATATACCCCATTGAAGTATTATGAAGCACTAAATGATGAAGAATTTACTAATTTGAATAGAGATGATTTTATTGAGGTGTTAGTAACTCCACGATTTTCAAAAATGAAAGAGTTATCTGATACTGTGAAGAAAATCAGTTCACTTGCAGAAATGTTTGAAACAATTACTCAGCAGAGTATACTTGACGCAAAATCTGAAGAAGCAATAAATGGATTTTCTGCGTTAGGTAAATTGAAATCTGAAAATGGAGTTTCGTGTGTTTTTTCCTTTGAGGATAATATGTTTCCTCTTGTTGGACGTTTAGATGAAAACTATTTTAAATGTGAACTATCTCAATTTGTCGGTCAATTCTATATGCTTTGTAAGGTACAGAAAAAAATAGCTAAAGGACAAAGTATAAAGTTGGACGAAATTTTTGAGGATATAAAAAAATTGCCTCTAAATCGGGAACAACGTAGGAACATGCCTAAGAACTTGGATAATCCCGATATAATTCGCGATGTTGTTAAAGGACCAGCACTCCAAGTAATTCCCGTTGCAATTTACCAATAACTATTTGTTACGCAGTAGAACGCCATTTTGAGGGGTACAAGTATAAAACCATTACCCATGCCCTTATCGTGTCCGCAAAGCCGCATAAATCAAGGGGAAATTAACCTCTACTGCGTAACAGAAAATCCCATAATTTAGAGAGGGCGCAAGCAGTCTATCCGTTTGCGCCCTCTTGATTACCCCTTAGCAAGGACATGGAAAACCGTCAAGGGCGGCGTAGCCGTTCATCTTGACCCTTGACGGTTTTTCATGGCTTTGCTACTTACGCGGCGGCTAATGCTCCATTCGGAACGTCAAAACCGCCATGAGCAGCTTTGCATTTAATCGTTCTTTCATATCGGCGTTCCCTTCGCTTAGTCTGCCTCTGTAGGCTTTGTGCCGTTCCTGCACTGCAAGGAGCGCGACGGTATCGCCTGTAATTGCTCTTTCAATCACTTCATAGGGAACAAGGTTGTATTTGCTATTCCTCATCATTCATCTTCTCCATTTCTATCCGCAACTGTTTCAAGGCTGTATTTTTCTGATAGTTGACCGTTGTGCGCGGCTTTCCCAATAACGCCGCAATCTGCTTATTTCTTAATTGCAAATAATAGCGCATAAGGATAATTTCCCACCGCCATTCCGACAGGCGCAACAAGGCTCTTGCTAACTTTTCACTATCAACGGTCACGATTTGCCCGTTAGCTGTAAAATCTGTCGGCTTATCCTGTAATACAAAATATTCATCTGTGCTGTGCGGCGCAAAAGGCGTGTTCTCTTGCAAGTATTCAAAGGATATTTCATGCTGTATTTTTTGTTTCCTTTCCCTGTAATAATTACAGACTTCATTGTGCAAAACGGCTTTGCAAAATGCGTGAAAGCGGCGTTCAATGCGCTCTCTGTATTCTCTGGATAACATCATTTTCACCCCCTTTCCGTTTGGAATGAGGGCTATAACAAAAACTGCCTGTGCAGCGTAAAACTGAACAGGCGGTTATGCTGCATGATGTAATAAGGCATATATGATGATATATCTGTTCCTCTTGATAGTCGCAATACTCCGTAGGTAGGAACGGGCTTTTTTTGATAAGTAGCTATTTTGTGGCGCAAAGCAAATATAAAAGAACATGGCGATACCTCCTAAGATACCGCCGTATTCTAAAAAAGGCCAACTTAACACACATACCATATTCCTATTTTCATAAAGAAAACGGCGGTTTTGATTGTTATTTCAAAACCGCCGCTTGGGGCTACTCTATTTTGTTTGGGCACACACTTATCCAGCCGCCGAAACAACGTCTTTTTTATTTACCGTTGGGCAGTAGCTTTTTATCAGTTATGGCAATAAAATCTGTTTTTGTCATACCATATAAATAGTAATCGCAATAGGTATTTACCATTTTTCCGTCCCGAATATGTCCCTCTCGCTTAAACCCTGTTTTTCCAGCGTTTTATATGGCGCGATATTTAGAACATTAACATCAGACCATAGCCGTTGTAATTCCGTTTTTTCAAAACAGAAATCACTACTTCTGTTAGGGCTTCTGCCATAAGACCATTTCCTTGATAGATTGGAGAAAGCCGGAAAGCCACTTTTGCCATACGGTCATTTTCAATGAGATATACCCACATCTCACCAATTACTTTCTTGTCCTTTTTATGAACAATTCCCCAATGGAAACTCTTTGTAGGTTGTTCCTTTTTTTGAAATAGCAATTCGGGGGTTAAGTCACTTTTTCCGGGACGCTTTCCCCAATATTGATATAATAACTTGTCGTCCAACCATTCTTTCAAATCGGCAACATCATAATATTGCAAAGGACGTAATAAAAGCCTATCTGTTTCAAGTATCGGATTATTGAAAACATAATCTTGTAGTTTCATAAATCTCCTTTAGAAATTGAATACCTGTTCCCAATTAAAGCAGCCAGACGCTTCTGTACTTCTCGGCCATTCGCTGCACCAAACGGGAACACCGGGTGCTTCTACTCTGTCAAAACTCGGTGTATAAGGCTTAATATCCAGTATGGGGGTATTATCATTCGCGTCAATAAAAGTAACCCGGATAATGCCCTTACTAAAATCAATGCTGATAATTTCTGATGTTGTCAAAGCAATAGGATTCGGACGGGTGGGCGATCTTGTGGCGAAAACACCCATTACCGCCGGTGCATTTTTATAGGGCTGTTCGGTTTGTAATATGTTTCTATCGGACTGATTATCACAATCACTAAACCACCACATTACATTGATATGACTAAATCCTCCCAATGCTTGCAGTCCGTGAATATATTCCGGCTCTAATTCGATAAATGCTCCACTGTCATCATTCTTTACCTTTCCAATAGGCTTTAATTGATAATAATTCATATCGTACCTCCTGTGTTCTTCTATGATTTCAGTATAAAATAATCATTTTCAACACCGTTTTTTCTGATAATATTAAGACTGAGACGGGAGGGCATTTACATGAGTGAAAAAATATTGATAGTGGACGATGAACAGGAGATCGCGGATCTTGTGGCCCTGTATCTTAGCAGTGAAAATTATGAGGTCCGCAAATTCTATTCGGCAGCGCAGGCGCTGGAATACATCCGCTCGGAGGCGCTGGATCTGGCAATCCTGGATGTAATGATGCCGGAAATGAACGGCTTTCAGCTGTGCCGTGAAATCAGGGAACAGTATACCTATCCGGTGATAATGCTCACGGCTAAAGGGGAAGAAATTGATAAAATAAACGGCCTGACCCTCGGGGCCGATGATTATATTACCAAGCCCTTCCGCCCGCTGGAGCTCATTGCCCGGGTAAAAGCGCAGCTGCGGCGTTATAAACTCTACAATACCGGAGCCGGGCCGGAGGAACCCCAGGATCTGATCACACATTCCGGACTTGTTTTAAATGCCAAAACCCATGAATGTACGCTGAATGAAAAACCGCATTCCCTGACGCCCACGGAATTTTCCATTCTCTGCATCCTGTGCCGCCAGAAAGGAAATGTGGTGAGCGCGGAGGATTTATTCCGCCAAATCTGGAAGGACGAATATTACAGCAAATGCAACAATACCATCACTGTCCATATCCGCCATCTGCGGGAAAAGATGGGGGATTCTTTTGAAGATCCCAAATATATCAAAACAGTCTGGGGGTGCGGATATAAAATTGAATCGTAAATTTTCTGCCGGCCTGAAATTCGTCTATGCCGTCATCGCCGGCCTTTTGTTCTGTTATCTTTTATATTTTCTGGTGGACAGGGTATACAACGGCAGCTTTCTTGACTGGTTCAGTCGGAATTATATGTTCACAAGAAGCACCTATTTAAACGAAGCGGGTCAGGAAGGCATCGTCCGGGAGCCAGACTGGTATTCGCTTAAAATCCTTTTGCTGCGGGTGTTTTGCGCCCTGGTAATCCTCTGGATCGGTTCTGTTTTTCTCATTTCCCGGCTCTACGCCGCCAAAAAGATCAGCGCCACCCTGCAGGAAACAGGCGCTATGATCCGCAGCTATATGGCGCAGGAAAAGTATGTAAACGATATCTTCCCCCCGGAATATGCAGGCATTTCAACGCAGCTTGTACAGACAAAAACCACCATGCTGCGCCATGAACAGCTCATGAAGGAGGAGGCAGCCAGAAAAAATGATCTGATCACCTATCTTGCCCATGATCTGAACCCCCCCCTCACCTCTGTCATAGGCTACCTGAGCCTTCTGGACGAAGCCCCCGATATGCCTGAAAAACAAAAAGCCCGCTATATCCATATTGCTCTGGACAAAGCCAACCGTCTGGAAAAACTTATCAATGAATTTTTTGAAATCACCCGTTATTATCTGCAGCAGATCATCCTTGAGAAGGAAACCTTTGATCTTTATTACCTGCTCGTCCAGCTCACCGATGAATTCTATCCGGTGCTTACCGCCCATGGCAATACCATCCGCCTGCTGGCGGACGAAAACAGCAGGCTGTACGGCGACCCGGGGAAGCTGGCCAGAGTCTTTAACAATATTCTAAAAAATGCGGTATATTACAGCTATCCCGATACGCCCATCGAAATCATGACGGAATATCTGCCAGACCAGGTCGCCATATTGTTCCGAAATCGGGGGAAAACCATCCCGCCGCAAAAGCTTCAATCCATTTTTGAAAAATTCTTCCGTCTGGATGACGCCCGTGCCACCAACACCGGCGGCGCAGGCCCGGGACTTTCCATCGCGCGGGAAATCATCACACTGCATGGCGGGACGGTTACGGCAGACAGTGCGCAGGAGCTGACCACCTTCCGGGTCACCCTGCCCCGCTGATAAGAAAATCTTAATATTTTCTCAGGAAAGCTTAGGAAAAAAGCAATGGAAAGTTAAAGCACGAAAGGCATCTGCTCATTACAATAAACATAGTAACCGTTCCGTCCCATCGAGGTTACAAATAATGCGCAGATGCCTGTAAGCGTCCAGTTATCAGAATCCTTACACTTTTCTGTAATCCATGAAGAAAGGCAGCCATACTTATGAGAGAGGTCAATTACAACCACAGGGATACATCCCGCAGACGCAGGAGGCGGAGAAAAAAATCGCACAGGGTGAGCCTGGCACATAAGGTCACAGCACTTGTCAGCCTTATTTTTATCCTTCTTTTTGCCGCGGCGGTTAAATTCTGCCTGCTTCCGGCCCTTACCGGCTCCGGCATGGAAAGCTACAACGCTCCTCCCTCCTCCCTTATTTCCACAGAAGAGACGAAGGCTGCTTCTCCGGCCGTAACTATGGACACGCTGTACAGCCCCTGTGCCATCCTGAAGGAACTGGATTCCGGAGACATACTTGCATCCCGCAATGCATCGGAACGCATTTACCCCGCATCCCTGACAAAAATAATGACAGCACTGCTGGCCATTGAAAACACACCGGATCTGGATCAGCCGATAGGGCTTCCCGAGGAGCTTTTTTCTGAATTATATTTCAGACACGCCTCCGTAGCGGGCTTCCAGCCCGGCGAGTCCGTAAAGGGCAGGGATCTGCTTTACGGCATACTTCTTCCCTCCGGCGCAGAATGCTGCCTGGCCTTTGCCAACGCCATATCCGGCTCTGAGGAAGCCTTCACAATCCTGATGAACCGCAAGGCAGAAGAACTTGGCATGAAAAATACACGCTTTGCCAATTCCACCGGGCTGCATGAAGAGGGGCTGTACTCCACTGCTGAGGATCTTTCCATTCTTCTTACATACGCCCTGGGCAATGAGGAATTCCGTAAGGTATTCACCACAAGCCGCTATACCACCTCCCCAAGCGACATCCACCCGGACGGCATCACCTTTGTCAGCTCCATGTTCCAGTCCCTGGACAGCGCATCCATCCCCGGCGGTGAAATCCTGGGCGGAAAAACCGGCTACACCAGCGAAGCCGGCCTGTGCCTGGCCAGCCTCGCCCTTATCAACGGCAGGGAATATATCCTTGTCACCGCAGGCGCTGCCGGAGATCACCAGACTGACCCCTACCATATTCTGGACGCCCAGAATATTTATGGACAGCTCGGCAGGCAGGCTGAGTAAGCAAAGAAACCGCCTCTGACAACAATGTCAGAGACGGCCATGTTTTACGCGTATTTTTCCTTAACCCGGATTTTTAGATATAAGGTACAATATTTCTTATATTTTTCATTCTCTTTGCCAGCAGCAGGACAACGAAAGGTGTCAGCGCGATCGGCACTACGTCTGCGATACCAATCCAGATGATGCAGTAGGTGTATTCCAGACCGGTAAAATAAGAAAGGGAAATACTTGTGGTCAGAATCATCAGCACGCCGAACAGGATGCTCCAGAACAGGCTGACGCCGATGAATTTTCCCTTATTCTCAATAAGCTTCAGCAGATCCTTCTTTCCATTGTGCGTATGGATGAGGGCCGGAAGCGCTGCGGAAAGGCCAACTGTGATGCCGTCCGCCAGAGGGGAATGCAGCGGAATAAAGTTTCCGGAAAGCAGTGCCCATACAATGGTTCCGATATATCCTGCAAAGAAGCCGGTTACGGGTCCGAACAGATAGCCGATGACCACGATGATGAATGCGAATGTTCTGAAATGAACAGCGCCCGGAATCAGCGGGATCGGGCACAGGTAAGCCCACAGCACACCTGTAAGAACACCAAATACTACAAAGAAAATGATGTTGACAAATGAAAATTTTTTAGTCACTTCTTTCTCCTCCTCATAGGTAAAAATTAGTAGTTTATGTCTGCAATTTCATTTAATATATCAAGAAGCTTTTTGCACGCGTAATCAAAAAGCTTATGACCTTTTTCCGCAGTGGCATAGGTAGGTGCGCCAATTACGCCGCTGTTGGTAACATCCTTTGTCTTCCAGCCCGCATTGATGGGACCGAAAACAGTTACATACTTCTCTCCCTTAAAGCAGTCCGCAGGCTCCTCGTCCACAGCCAGTTCCATATGTACGGTTTCCGGCCTTGCCGCCAGCATCAGGGAAGTTTCCAGTTCACAGGCATGGAAAACACCGTACTTTCCGGACTGCTGAAGCCCCTGCAGGCCCTCGTTCCAGAATGGCGTGAACCACCAGTCAAATACGAATACATCCAGCCCCAGATCAATACGCAAATCACGGCTGATCATATTCAGCATATCCGTATTGCCGCCATGGCTGTTGAAAAGCACCAGCTTCTTAAAACCGCTTGCGCAAATTGCTGTGGCAATATCATGGAGCAGGGAATAATAGGTCTGGGTCCCGAAAGTAATCGTTCCTGCAAAGCCCATGTGTTCATTGCTCTTTCCCACATTCAGCTGCGGTGCAAAAATCAGGTTTCCTGCCTCAAATTCGCATTCATTTACCATCTTGTCCACCAGCGTGGAAAGAATAATGGCATCCGTGCCTACCGGCAGATGCGCTCCGTGCTGCTCTGTCGCGGAAGTGGGCAGAAGGACAATGGACTTATCCTTGTCCAGGGCTGCGATTTCATCTCTTGTCATGTTCTCCCATTTTTTAATCATACGTCCTCCATTCTGCTGCCTGGGGCAGCATGCTTTATTAACCTCCTGTTTTTAAACAGGAATATAAAACTGCATCCGAAGTACAATCGTAATCGCTATAGCCACCGCATTGGCCGCTACAAATAATGCGTCATATTTGGTCGCCTTAATCCCCTTATAGGTAGATCTGCGGACGGCGAAATTCAGCTGATAATAATGCATTGCCAGGGAAATCGCCTGTCCCTTGCTGATAACACGGAATAAAAGGGGCAGGGAAAATGTCACATAATTCTTCACCTTGGTCACCCAGCCGCAGTCCTCAATCTCAAGCCCTCTGGAGCTCTGTGCTTCCATAATGGCATTCAGTTCGGTAATGATCATGGGAATGATCTGGAAAATCAAACCGATGCCGAAGGCCAGCGCATAAGATATTCTCCATTTCTGAAGTCCCAGAATGATTTCACTGAAGTTGGTGGTCAGAAGCACCGTATAAAAGGATGAAATCATAAGGAAAATACGCAGGGAATACACTGCGCCCTTATACAAATCATACCAGTCAAAACAGAAATGAATACTCTGCCCGTTCACAAAAGGAATCATTGTTTCAAAAAATATGGGACCGCCCTGAACCGCCGGAGTCTCAAACAGCCCCAGAATCAGCCACAAAAGAAAAATAAAGGCGAGCAGCACCTTCAGCTTCCCCGCCAGCACCAGAATATACTTCTGAATCCTGCAGGTACACCACATCGCTATGAAAAAAGCAAACAGGAAAAGCAGCGCCACTCCCGACTTGATTACGCTGGTCAAAACCGCCATGACCAGAAAGAATACAAATTTTGTTCTGGGATCCAGCCTGTGCAGCAGGGAGTCCGCATCTACATACTGTAAATAATCCATTCCAACACTCCTTACGCCCGCAAAACGGGCATCTATTTCTTTTCAAAGTCCTATTTTAAGCGGCTTCTTTCCACAACCCCGGCTGCGAAATCCTCTACATTATAGCAGATTTCATCCAGCCCCAGTTCCTTGGAAAGCTGTACCACCGGCGGCAGCTGGATATTGATATTTTCAAAAATATCATCTCTGCGGGCCAGCGCGTCCTTGGATCCTTCAAAAATTTTCTCCCCCTGATTCAAAATGATGGCCTCATCCACCGTTTTAAACACAAGCGGTATCTCGTGGCTGATCATGATTACAGTCTTTCCTTCCCCGGAAAGTCTTTTGATCATATCCGCAAGCTCTTTTATCAGGAAACCATCCATACCCAGGGTAGGCTCATCAAGAACAATGACATCCGCGCTTGAAAAAAGGACGGAAAGTATAGTCAGCATGTGCTTTTTCCCCATGGAAAGATTCAGCGGGAAGGTCTCCCGTTCCTCCTCCAGGTGATATGCTTTCAGCACCTCCGTAATCTGCTCTTCGGAAAAATCCACCTGCTGCATACGCGCGCAGAAGGTAAGCTCTCTTTCCACCGTTTCCTCAAAAAGCATATGCTCCGGATGCTGGAATACCAGAATTATATTTTTGGAAATTTTAGCCACGGTCTTATGAATGATGGATTCTCCCCTGTAGCGCACATCTCCTTCCGTAGGCTTGTACAGGCCGTTCAGATGCTTTACAAAGGTGGTTTTGCCCGAACCGTTCTGTCCCAGGATGGCAACCACCTTTCCTTTGGCTACATTTGCATTCACATCGATCAGTGCATGGAAGCCGTCGCTGAAGGTCTTGCCCAGATTGTGCACTGTGATAATTGGCTCCTTTTCCTCCTCGCTGACTTCCGTATTGGTAAACTCTTTGCTGCAGATCAGTTTTTCAATCTGCTTCCTTCCCTCTTCCACCGTGTAGAACAGGTCCAGGCCGGGAAAATGGCGGGATAATTCCCGGTATATTTCCACTTCCTGAGGGATGATGACTCCCAGACGCTCCTGCAGTTCGAAATCCCTGAAAAAATCATCCCTGCTGCCGTCAAATACCACTTCTCCGTCCAGCAGGCCGATCACATGATCCACAATTCCCGCGGACCAAACCAGGTTATTGTCTACGAGAACCGTTGTATTTCCATTAATGCTCAGCTGGCCCAGAATACTCTGCACCATCTTTTTGCCGTTGGGATCAAGGGAGCTTACCGGTTCATCCATAATCAGGATATCCGGCTCCATCGCCAGTACGGAGGCAATGCATACCGCCTGCCGCTGGCCGCCTGAGAGATTTGCCACGCTTCGGTTTCTCAGATACTGGAGATTCAGAAGATCCAGGACATATTCCATACGTTCCATAATTTCTTCCTGAGGCAGTCCCAGGTTCTCCATACCGAATGCAATGGCATCCTCCACGCCGTAACCGAAAAGCTGGTTCTCCGGAGACTGGCTGACCACGCTGACAAAGGTCCCTTCCGGCACATCAAAGGTTCCCTGCAGCTCGCCGTTGCCGATCAGCTTGGGAATGACCTTGCTGAAAATCTGGACCAGCGTGGACTTTCCGCAGCCGCTGGGTCCCACAATTGCGGTAACCTTTCCTTTTTCTATCGTAAAGCTTACCTTCTTAAGAACCTCTTTCCCATCGGGCGTATATTTATAACTGATATCATTTACTACGTAATCCACTTATTTTCTCCTCAATTTTTCAGTGCCCCATACACCGGTTTGCAAAACCATTACAGGGCACTTTTTATGCGCAGGAAATTATGCAGGCTGTGCAGACCGGACGGCAAATATAAGAAACACCCTCCGATGCACCTTTTTATCTGGATGCTGTCACCGGAAATACCGGGAAGGACTCCAGATAAATGATGTCCTTACGCTTTGCAGCGTCACCCTCCGCCAGAATCGCCGCCTTACCGGCAACGATACCGCCGGCCTTTTCTACCAGGGATTCCATGGCCTTCAGGGATTCGCCTGTACTGATAACATCATCCACGATGAGGATTCTCTTGCCGCGGATCATATTGCTCTCCTCTCTGTCCAGACAGAGAATCTGCTTTTTCTGCGTGGTAATGGAATAAACCTCCGTTACAAACGGATCTATCATATAGGGCTTTACGCTCTTTCTCGCCACAAAATAACGTTTCATTTCAAGAATACGTGCCATTTCCTGAACGAGCGGGATTCCCTTCGCCTCAGCAGTAATCAGGTAATCCACCTCGGGCACTCTTTTCACCAGCTCGGCAGATGCCTTTACCACAAGCTCCGCATCTCCCAGAAGAACAAAGCTTGCAATCTCCATATTGTCCGTGATACGGATACGGGGCAGCCTCCTGATACAGCCGGCGATATTCATTTCATAGTACTTATTCTCCATAATGAACCCTCCATTTATTCAAATTCAGCCTGCCTGGCGCTGTTTTCCTTTTCTGTCTGTGCTTAAATACCACGCAGCGGCTGCTCTGTCTTATATGGTGAAAAAATATTTCACCATACAATGACAAACAAATTATGCACTAATTTTAAATGCTTGTCACTAAAAAATTAATAAATTTTTAAGAATTGTTTATTTACCTATAATAATTTAGTTTTACTGCATTTTTGTTGTTCAATTTTATTTTTTGCATGTTAATTTATTTATTAGCCCTAAAAGTCCTTACGTTAATGTTGCCTAATTTCTGTGAACTACACAGTATAAAACAACAAACAGGCAGGCGCAAATGAACCGCCTGCCATGATATTATTTTCTTCCCATCCGGACATCAATCAGTTTTTTCACATCCTCCAGGATACTGCCGTCTGTTACTTCAATCATCAACCAGCGTCCGCCATTTTGCGGCGGGATTTCCTGGCGGCTTCATTTATTTGTCCAGTTTCATGCTTTGCAGCCAAAGCCCTTACAGCCTGCCGCACAGATAAGCATAGGCATTCATTATTGTCACCTGTTTCTTTCCGCCAATAAAATAGTAATCCAGCTGCTGTTCGTCCTCCGCACACAAATAGGAACCATAGACTGAAATATCGCAACAGATAACCGGTTTATTCGTGGCAACCAGGATGCCGTAGCCATTATCCGACAGAAGCAGCGGCAGTTCGTTTCCGCCATCATGGGATATATATCTTGCAGTGCCGCGCAGCTTGATGCCTGGTTTATCTCCCGCGCCAAGCCCATACAGCGCTTCCCCCTTCGGCCAGTCCAGGAAAAGCCATGCCCGGTTCACAGGGCCGGATCCGCTTTCTATCTGTCTGCTTTCTTTACTCCGTTCCGACAGAAGCAGATTTTTATCCCGGGTCAGATAACGTATCGCTCCCGTTGCTTTATCTACCTGAAGGCAAAGCTCATCGGTTGTCATTTCCACGATATTTCCCATTTCTTTGTATTTCCAGGACTTTTCGATTCTCCTTACCGCGATATTCGGGTTGGTTTCCTCCGCAAGCTGCATGCCTTTGGTAAAGGTGACACGCACAATGGCGCTTCCCACCGGGCTCAGGCGGAGCACGCCATACCGGCTCTGCAGATAAAGCCCGTCCGGCCGCTTGTTCACCCACCTGACTGCCAGATCAATCCTGGAATGTCCGGCAGGCCGCAGTTTTTCAGTAGCTGGCATATCCCCGAAATCAATTCTTCCTGTATTCTTACTGGCAGCAGGCCGGGCCGGAGCCTTGGGAATGCTGTAGGGAGGGCGCAGGCTTCCGTTTGTGCTTCCATTGTTCTGTATGCCTGCGGACGCTTTTCTTCCTGTATCCGGCAGGCTCCTTACTGAAGCATTGCTGATGCTTCCACTTTCCCGTTTTTCCGGAAATGAAGCCGAAGGCCGGGCCGGATTTCGCTGCTGCCCTTCTGCCAATCCCGTATTTGCCTGCTGTTTTTCTTCCAGGCCCGTATTTCTTACAATGGATATCCGCTTTCTGGGGACTGTCCCTGCAGATGCGGGTTTTCTCAGCTTATCTTTCGGCTGCACGCCAGGCGCCTGCCCTGCTTGTTCAGGCAGGTTCCTTCCGCCGTTTTTCCTGGCGGCGTCAGCCGGCAGAGGATCCGCTATCAGGCCTGTCAGATTCCCCTGGTGCAGCACGCACAGCTCATGGAGCGCACGGGTCGCCGCCACATACAGAAGCTTTGCATGTCCGTCATCCACAGGATATTCCTCCCTGGTGGGATCCAGGATGAGCACTGCGTCAAATTCCAGTCCCTTCGTATATTCCACAGGAAGGACCATGATTCCGCTGCTGAATTCAGCCTTCTCCAAATCGCTTTCCACGATGGGGATGTATTTTTCCAATTCTCTGGCCGCAGCAGCAGCCTTTTCCCGGTTCCTGCATACCACTGCAATGGTGTCAAAGCCTTTCGCCTGCCAGTCTTTGCAGACCTTGGCCGCATTTTTCATCAGCAGGGCGGTATCCGTGACTTCGGACACCTTCACCGGATCCCCATGACGGATAATCGGTTCCACCGGATAGCTGGAAAAACGTCCATGATGCAGGATATTCGTTGCGAACTCCGATATTTCCACTGTGTTCCGGTAGCTTTTTTTCAATACGCCGAAGCTGTCCTGGGGATCCGGAAGAAGCAGCTCCTTCAGTTCTTCCCAGTCATTCAGGCCGTAGCCGAAATGGATATTCTGGGACACGTCCCCCATAATAGTATAAGTGCATTCCCTGATACAGTATTTCAGGACACAGTATGCCATCATTCCGAAATCCTGCGCCTCGTCGATTACCACGTGGTGCGCCTCGCTGATTACCTCCGTTTCTTTTATCCTTTTATAGATATAAGCCAGGGCCGCCAGGTCGTATACATCAAATTCCTTTTCCGGGATCTCCACCTCATATCCCTTCGCCGCCTGCTTCGTGAGGAAATCCCGGTATATATCATAAATGGAACGCTTCCACACCCTGGCGCCGTATCTGGAGCGGTACGCGCGGGTTATGGCCTTTCGTTCGCTTTCCGTATATTTCACGCCTTTTCCAAGGAACTCCTCTTTCACCTTATTGAGCAGACGTTCGTTCAGCATGTCGATTTTGCTCTGGACGGATATCGTCGGGTTCTGCCTGATGTAGCGCTCCACCGCGTCCCTGGACATCAGCTCCACCAGGTCTTTGGGATTGGCCGGTTTGCCCTCCGTCTCATCGTATACGCCTGCTTTTCCGTCACGCAGGCCTTCCACAAACTGCCTGGGATTAAGGTAAATGGTTTCTCTCGGTATTACCTCCCATTCCAGTCTCCTGCAATAGTCCGCCAGCTCGCCATACCACTGTGAGGTACCACGGACACAGCCGGTTTTCCCCAGCTTATCCGTTTCCCGGATGCGGTATTTCTTCTCATCCCAGTCTTCGTACAGAAGCCTTACAAAAAGCTGTTCCATCGTCATCTGGCGGATTCCGTATACATCCAGATCCGGCAGCACGCCGGTGATATAATTTAACAGAATCCGGTTGCTTCCCACGATATAGAAGTCATCCGGCCGGAACCGTTCCTGGTAGTTATAGAGGATATAGGAAATCCGGTGCATGGCTACCGTTGTTTTCCCGGAACCGGCCACGCCCTGTACGATCACATTGTGGTGGGGCGTTTTACGGATAATGTCGTTCTGCTCCTTCTGGATGGTCGCTATGATTTCTCCCAGTACCGCCTGCTTGTTCTTTGCCAGGTATTTAGTCAGGAGCTCGTCATTGGTAACCACCTCGGAATCGTAATAATCCAGAAGCTTTCCGTCTTCAATTTCATAGGTACGCTTCATCTTCAGGTCGATTTTTATGCGCTTCAGTGCATTATGCCCGCTGTCCGGCGCCGGATAACTGCACTTTCCCAGCCCGTTTTCATAGTAGGCATTCGCCACCGGCGCCCTCCAGTCCACTACCATCCAGTGGGTGGTATCCTTCGATATCCCGCCGCGGCCGATGTAGAGGGATTCGGTCTTGTTAAGCGCCTCGTCACGAAAAACGATTCTGCCGAAATATGGTTTCTTCATGGCCTTTTCATTTCTTGCCAACGCCCGCTTCATGTGATCATGCAGTGTAATCGTATTATTCAGGATCGTGTAAACCTCTGCATCATTATCGTGGTAATGCTCCAGCATTTCATCGATGTTGGCCTGCATGCGTGCCACTTCCCTGCCGTAGTTTTCCACATTGTCGTGAACCACTGCCAGCGTTCTGGCAAGATACGCTTCCTCTTCCCGCTTTGAAGTTTTCAGGGCCGTACTCTTCACTTCCGGATCCATGTTCCGCTCCTTTCCTGTGCCGTTATCTGTGTCAGAAAAAAATCTGCCATTCTCTGGCAACAGCCCGGACGGTGCCGGACTGTTACCAGCCATAAGAATATTTTACTCAAAACAGGAAATAATACTAGACTTTATTTTTCTCATGTGCTAAAATATATAATAGAGTGTGCCAAGGAACAGATTTTAACACAGTAAAGTATAGAGGATGCTTTTCCAATCGGGAAAACATCCTCTTTTTATGCTTCAGATATTGGAAAAATACTGCCTGCCGTACAAATTCCTTCTGTACCCTAATGCAGGCTGTCTTTTTTAGCAGTACCATTTTATTTTGGCGGGATTCTTTTCATTCTCCACCATACAAGCACGCAGCGCTTCTTCCATCTTTGCGCATTCCTGTGCGGCGATCCGATCGTATACCTCCGGTTTTTCTTCCAGGCCGACGCGGTCGTATGCGATGGCTGCCGCCCCGTAAAAAGCCAGGCCCAGAGAATGGGTGGGCGTGTACACCGCGCCGATGGCCTGTCCGATGGTCCTGGCCGCCGCCTGGGCCGCGGGGTTCTTCTCCGCTTCCTTAGCCGCCTGTACCGTCAGCGCCGCCGCTTTCTTCAGCTCCGGCAGCTTCAGTTCCCCTTTACGGTAACTGCGGTATGCCTCCACTGCCAGCCGCAGACGGTCATCCTCCGGAAAGGCCTTTTCATAAATATTGAGGATATATTTTTCAGCATAGTCCACGCACCAGTCCCCTATCGTCGTTTTGCTCTGCGTTTCGATCAGGCTCATCAGCGACAGGATGTACGGTGAATCGGCTGCTCCTAACATTTTGCGTAATTTTGCCATTGCAATTCTCCTTTTATGGGAATATCAGTCTGCCGGCAGCCGTTTATTTTCTCAATACCCTGTCAGCAGCACCTTTTTTCTTTTTCCCGTAAAAAGATTATACGGTACACAGGCCCGTCAGTCAATCTGAACCAGTTCTCTGGAGGCAGGGTTGACCATGATTCTGATCTCTTCAATTCCGGTCACATGGTAAGAGGCAATTTCCCGGTTCCTGATCCCTTCCAGCAAATCATCCTTACAGGTCATAAAGCTCTTAAATTCATCATTTATATAGTTCCAGTCCACCCTCACGTATTCTCCGGAATCATCATCCATTTCATATGAATTTAAATATGGCTGCACCACATTTGCATTATAGGTAACGAGGAAACGCACCGTGTTCTCTGGAACCGCTTCACTTTCAATCACCTCATTGTTATTGGCATATCTCCCATAGTTCCTGCCAATCGTAAGGGGTTCCTCCGCAGCCGCCTCAAAAGCATAATCCAGGGTAAGGGTTTTCCTGTCCATTTCTCCCGCTTCCTTTTCCCCGGCATAGGTGAAGGTGGAAAATTCCAGGAACGCCATTCCTGTTCCGGCTCCGGCCAGGACAATCCCCAGGCAGAAAATACCAATTAAAATCTTTTGACTGTTACGCATTGCGCACCTCCTCAAGTCTTTCTTCTTCCTGAACCATTCTGTCTTTCTTTTTCTTTAATATAAGGAAGGTGGTGCACAGGAGGGTAAAAGCGCCTGTGCAAAGCACACCGCCGAAGCACGCCAGCGTAACTCCCGCCAGGGGATATCCCTGAACCAGCCACACAAGCAGCATTGCAAACAGAAACAACAGCATCATGCAGCAAAGCCCTCCAAAAAAAGCCGTCATAATCATAATGCAGTTCCAACCCCATCTGACGCACCAGAGGAAGCAATACCACAACGCGGAAAAAATCCGTCCCAGGAAGCTTCCAAAGGAGTGAAGCACTCCTTTCGGACCTCTCTTTTTATATCCGCTCTCACTTACCGCAATCCGTCCGTCTTCTGCCATAAAATCCTCCTTCGTATGCTTCTCATGTCCCTTCAGCCGTTTCCCAAGCCAGATAAAAGGCACTCCTAAAATATGTACCACCCACAGGGCTGCCGCTTTCGTCTTTTTCCAGCAGGTCCTTCCCAGATCCCCCGCCGCTTTTGCAGCCCCTTTGAAAAAATGACTGACCGTACCCCACAGCCGTTTTCCCTCCTGAGTGACCCCGGTCATATCCGGCAGCTTCTTTTCCGTTTTCACAGTCTGATATTCCGGCTTTACATGATAAGCCTCCAGGATCTGGGCCGCCAGCTCCTCCACGCTGCCGAAGTCCCGTATCGCTTCCTCCTCGCTCAGGCCGGTGCTTAACTTCATGTCAATATGCTGGGCATATTCCTCCAGGATATCTTCCTGTTCCCTGTCTTCCAGTATAGTAAGATACTTCTTTAAATCATTTAAAAATTCTGACTTATTCATTTCTAATCCTCCTGTCCTCTGACGAGCAGAGGATTTACCTCCTGCGCATCACCGGTTTGCCTGTGTATCACCATCGGTCCATGGTACTGCATCAATCGGCATGCTCCCTCAAAAAAGTGCATACACGTTCCTGAAACTCGTTCCAATCCTTCTCCAGGCTGTCACGGTACAGTACTCCTGCCGCCGTGAGATGATAATATTTTCTCGGCGGACCCTCTGTGGATTCCCGCAGGTATGTCTCAAAATACCGCTCGTTGGTCATCCGCTTCAGCAGAGGATATATGGTGCCTTCATTTACGTCTATCACCTTGGAGACCTCCTCCACCAGCTCATAGCCGTACATATCCCTCTTCCTCACCGATTCCAGGACCACCAGCTCCAGCACGCCCTTTTTAAATTGTGGATTCATGGGAAATCCTCCTTTGATTACTATATTATGCATACTACTATGCATTGTCAAGTACTAAGAAAAATAAAATACTTAAACTTTTCTTAAAAGTGGATGTCAATGTCTTTCAGCAGCGGATCCGTTCCCAAGTAACAGGAAATCCGGCAGGTACACAACCTGCCCTTCCAAATATAAAAATACCGGCAGGCAACGCAAATTCGCCGCCCGCCGGTATTTAGCATTTGTATCAGCTGCCATACCTCACACTCACCTGTCATCTGTGCGCCGCACAAATTCCAGGAAAGCAAATATTATAGAAATGACTGTAAGTACAGACACGATTAGCTGCGACATATTCGTGGCATACTCCGCCTGCTCCGGTACTGCGCAGCCCAGGATCAGAAAATAAACACACCACAGCAGCCCAAGGATAAGGGTGAGGATCGTCAGGTATTTTACCACTCCTGTAATTTTAGCCAGCAGAAGCTTTGATGCCCTGACCTGCTTTTCCGTATATTCTTTTCTGCCTGCCATGAGCTTAAATCCGCCCAGGAAAAATCCAATGAGCAGCCCCCAGGAGAGCGCCCTGCAGATAACATAATAAATCTCCATTTTTCACCTTCTCCGCCCTAAGCCATTACAGCTGCCTGCTTTTTGTCTATACACTTTTTGTCTGTAAGCCTTTTGCCTGTAAGCTTTCTCCTGACGATACCCGGACGCGCGCCTGACGCATTTGGCTACATATAGGTTACAACGTCCTCCAGCTGCCGTTTGGGCACGACATAGTCCCGGTTTTCATCCAGATAATACCTGATATCCCCGTCCTTTATCTCTTCAATGCGGCTCTTATGGGAGGGGTAACCGAAGGCCACTACCGTATGCAGCTTCTGCTCCTCAGTCAGGCCGAACATTTCTGACAGCCGCGGCTTATTGCAGGCGCCGATAATACAGCTTCCCACGCCCCGGTTCCAGGCGGCAAGAGTCATATTTGCTATGGCCAGCCCTGCGTCCGTATCACAGTCAGGATTGATATTCAGGTTCTCCACCACAGCGATGAACAGCACCGGCTTCTCATCCTCCCCGGGCTGTCCGTCCTCCGGTTTAAGGTAGCCCGCCCATCTGGTGCAGTCAAAAACCTGATTTACCTTATCCGCACTTCTGATTACCACATAGCTTAAAGGCTGTTTATTGGCGGCGCTTGAAGAAAGCCTTGCCGCACGGAGAATCTCCCCTATAATTTCTTCACTGATTTCTTTCTGGTAAAAACGCCTGTAGGTACGTCTTCCTTCCAGCAGTTCCATAAGCTCCATCCTGCAATCACTCCAATCCCATTTCCTGTAATATCTGCGTTACCCTTTCCGCATCCGTCTCCGCCACATAGATCTCTTCCCCGCACATGGAATTGCCTCCGTAAATATTCATAAATCCACTTTCATCGGCATCCTTCTTGTAGGCCGGTATCCCGTTCTGCTTCAGGGTATCCAGAATCATTTCCGCCTGCAGATTGTCCTGGGACGTAAAAATCTTTACCACCTTTACTTCTTCCATCCTTTTGCCTCCTTTTTCCTTCATTTCCCAATTTCAGTTCCGCTATTACTTTTTCCCAATATTTTTCCGGGATATCCGGCCAGCTGCAGCTGCCGGTATCCTGTGTGCAAAGCTCCATCACCCTTGCCAGCACGGTTCCATGGGACAGCTCCCCGCCCCGCAGAATGTTCTCCGTAACCACACACCAATAGGGCGCGTGACGATACAGGCCGGATTCATGAAGCTCCCGGATAACCCTGTCCGTATCATAGGGAAGGCTGACCGGCTCCTCCTCCCAGCCGCCGTTCCTTCCGTGAAGCAGCAGATACTGCGCCTTCCCGCCGCTTCGATATGAAATTCCCGCAGAGCCGGGATTGATGGCAAGCCTGTCCTTCCCTGCAATCCGTGTCCGCACATGTGTATGCCCGAACAGGATGAGCGGTGTCTGCGTCCGTTCCATTATCTGCAGGGTATTCTCATCCTCCGGCAGCATTTTTTCATTTACCCGGAAAGGGGAACCGTGGCAGGCCGTAATTCCGGGGAATCCCTCCAGCAGCAGCTTCCGGGAAGCCGGCATTTGGGAAAAGAAGTCAAAATCACGGGAAGTGAGCGACCTGTATGCATACAGTAAAGCGCCGCTGGTGGAGTTCCCATACTCCCAGCCTGTCTCCCCCCTGTCTCTAAATTGGAACCAGTAGTCCTCCTTATTACCCCGGATGAACATACAGGGATATTTCTGCGCTGTCTCATACAGAAGCCGCATGGTCCTTTCCGGATAGGCAAGCTCACTCACATAATCTCCCAGAAAAAGATACGCATTCGCCTGATTGGAAGCTGCATGGTCCAGGCATCGTTCCAGCGCCACATAGTTGCCGTGTATGTCTGAAATTACGGCAATATGGGGGTCCTTCAGATTTTGTATATCCATTTTTAGTGTTTCCTTACTTTTATGCACAGATATAATGCCGTCTACGCCGACATTATATCATATCCGCTCCGCGGATATGAGCCTCCGGCGGAATTCAGCGCCTGGTTTTCTGCGGCAGGCGCAGAAACCAGTATGCGCAGATATAATGTCGTCTACGCCGACATTATATCATAAATAAACACCAAACGGGATATTTTCTTTGCTGGGTGTTTTCTTTGCGTCAATACCATACAAAACAGCCGCCTACCTGTCTGGCATATCAATTCTGCCAGGGCAAGGTCTGCGGCCATTGTTTTCATAATTTAAAATAAATGCGTAAACCGCTCCATCAGAGCGAAGGCGGCTTCACTGTCTCATTGCGCCGTTGAAATTTCATATTCCCCGGTCTCCAGATCCACGCTCACACACGTTCCGTCTGAAAATACGGTGCGCTGCTTCTTTCCTGTATCATCCAGCAGCTCATGTCTGGTCATCTCACAGAAAGCCAGCTTTTCATGAAGTTCCTGCACCACCTTACAGCGGGCAATCATCTCTTCAATCCCCATGCCTGAGCTGTCCGTAAAGGATCCGTCCGTATTTTCATAAGCGCCGTCCCGGATCAGATAAGGCATGCCCGCGTTCAGAAGCGCATAGCCCATCATATCCTCGCTGCCATCGGGCTTATCCATCATCCATGGCTCCAGCACGCAGTCGTGATATACCAGGTTAAAGAGCGGCACGGGAATCCCTTCCCTGGGTGTTCCCGGAGCCTTCAGCATGAACGCATAAGGCGCATAATGGCAGAATATCAGGCTCTGCATGCTCCAGTCGGAAACCTCTTCCGAGCTGGTAAGAATCCCGCGGGCCAGCAGCCAGTCGAAGCATTTTTTCCTGTATTCATAGCATTCCCGCCTGGTCATCCGGTGCCTGGGATTGTCGCATTCATCCCCTTCATTGCAGGTGAATACATCCAGATAGGTTCCGTCCAGCTTAATTCCATGACGGAACAGATCCTGGAAATTACGTTTTACATAATAAGGCGCCTGGGTGCCGCACAGATAAGTCTGCGGCCCGCCGGCCCACCGCTTATGCGCCGGTATGGTCCCGTCCGGCAGCCTGGTGGCATATTCTTCGTCATAAGTCTTAGCGTCAAAATAATAGTCTCTGTACTGATCATGGATTCCGAATAAAAATCCGCAGCGGTGAACCGTATCCACCAGGCTCTTCATGCCCTCCCAGCCTCCGGCCTCCGCACAGGCATTCCTGTAGTCAGGATGCTGGTTGTCGTAGCCGGGCTGCGCCCAGCCGTCCAGATGCAGAAACAGCTTTTCCACACCCATGCCCTTCAGGCTTTCCATCTGTTTTTCCCTGACGGAAAACAGGGTGACATGGTTGTTTTTCTCCGGATCCTCTTTATCAAAGAAATCCGATTCCGGATTGACGTTGGTCTTGATGCCGCAGTGCATGATGCTGCAGCCTACCAGATCTTTTACGGAAGGGACTCTGGCGGCCTTTTCCGCAAGGGAAACAAACAGCCCGGTATCCTTCACATAGCTTCTGTAAATCTTGCACAGGTCATTATAATCGCAGTCCTGGGCAAATATGTATTCCATGCAGCGCCTGTAATCCATTTTCCCAAGGCTCGGCTCCCACCATGTCCCGATATGGGTATACGGGCCGCCCGCCGGATGCTCCAGCCACGCGCCCGCATTCCAGGGTGTGGCGGCAATCGCGATATAACCTGCCCGATCCTTCACCTGGCCGTACCAGGGCATATAGCCCCCAGCCGTAAGAAATCTTCCGTTAAAGGAAAGAGCGCCTGCCTCATTTTCCCAGGTGTTGGGGATCAGAAGCCCCTGCCCTTCATTTACAAGCGTCTGCCAGGCCTGGGACGGGCTGTCAAATTCCATGCATCCCGGCCATCTCACCTCTTTGACGGAAAGCCCTTTTTCACAAATGGGTATCCATTCAAAATGTACCCGGCCAAACAGCTTCGCCGAACTTCCGGGACAGTCCTCTTCCATCTCCTCCACCCAGACGGAAGTCTCGAAAGCATAAGAATCCTCCGCCCCGTCCAGCTTCCGGTAAGAGGAACGGATTCCCTTTCCCACGCCGCTTTCAAACGTTTCATGTACAATCTCCTGCCAGCGCGAAAAATCAATGACCTCCTCCTGCGTCACAATGACAGGGCGGAAGTTCTCCGCCCATTTCCATTCCGATACGCCTGCCTTAATTTCCACATGCAGCGTATCCTGATTCAAATTCAGTGTGATTCCGGATGCTTCTGTCCGTATCATCCCAGTATTCCTCCCTGTTTTTTCGGCATTCTGCGGGAGTTCCTGCCTCCTCACAGCACACCGTTATTCTTTCACTGCCCCGATCATAACACCGGAAGTAAAGTACTTCTGCAGGAACGGATAAACAAAAAGAATCGGCACGGTAGCCACCATAATCGTAGCATATTTAATACTCTGCGCAATCGCTTCGGCGTCTCCGCCAGCGCCTCCGTTCATCGCCTGTATATCATTTGATATCAATATTTCCCTCAGGATTACCTGCAGAGGATACAGCTCCCTGTCCCTTAAAATCGTGGATGCCCAGAACCATCCGTTCCATATGGATACGCCGTAATAAAGCACCATAACTGCCATAATCGCCTTGGACAGCGGCAGAATAATGCGGAACAGAATGGTCATATGGCCTGCGCCGTCAATTTTGGCCGCCTCCGTCAGACTGTCAGGGATGGATTCAAAGCTTGTTCTCAGAATGATCATATTGTAAGTGCTGATCATAAAAGGAACAATCAGTCCCCATCTGCTGTTGATCATATGCATATCCTTCAGGGTAAGGTAAAAAGGAATCATACCGCCTGAAAAGAACATGGTAAACAGAATCAGCAGCATAAGAGGCTTTTTAAACATCACGCCCTTTCTGGAAAAGAAATAGGCGGCAAGCGCTGTCATGATCAAGTCAAGTATAACACCTACAATAAGGATAAACAATGTATTGGCATAGCCTTTCAGAATCATTGGATTCTGGAACACTTTTAAGTAAGCCTGCATATTAAATCCCATCGGTTTCAACAAAAAACCGGAATGGGCCATCAGCTGTGTACTGTTGCTGAAGGAGGCCATGGCCACATGCCACATAGGGTAAAGGCAGACCAGAACGATAATCGACAGGACAAAATAATTTACTACCTGAAATATTTTCTCTCCGCGAGACATTTTAATCTTCATTTTATTCCCTCCTTACCACAGGCTGCTCTCTGTTGTCCGTTTGGAAATCTGGTTTGTCACAAACAACAGAATACAGTTAATCACAGAGTTAAACAGACCGATTGCCGTAGAATAGCTCCAGTCCTGTTCAATCAGACCTGCCCGGTATACATAGGAGGAAATGATATCTGCGGTTTCATAGGTAGACGGATTGTACAGCAGGATCGTCTTTTCATAGCCCATGCTCATCAGGGAGCCCATTCTCAGAATTAACATGATGATGATGGTCGGCGCGATGCCGGGAAGGGTTACGTGCAGCAGCTGCTTCCATTTGCCCGCTCCGTCGATGGAGGCGGCTTCATACAGCTGGCTGTCCACGCCCGACAATGCGGAAAGATAGATGATGGAGCCCCAGCCCACCTCCTGCCATATGCTGGACACCGTGTAAATGGTACGGAAATAGGCCGGATCCTGCAACAGGGGAACCCTCGTTCCGCCGAACAATGCGATGATATCATTAAAAAGTCCCGTGGTCAGACAGAAATCCTTGATCATACCGCAGGCAACTACCAGTGATATAAAGTGGGGAAGGTAGGTAATCGTCTGGGAGACCTTTTTGAACTTTTTCCCTTTCACCTCATTCAGCAGAAGCGCCAGGATAATAGGCGCAGGGAAACCGAAAATAATACTGTAAATACTCAAAAGCAGGGTATTTCTCAGAAGCCTTCCGAAATAAGGGCTGCTGAAAAACCTGGTAAAGTTTTCCATTCCCACCCATTCGCTTCCGAACACGCCCTTGGCCGGCGTATAGTCCTTAAAAGCAATAATTGCGCCGTACATAGGCTTGTACATAAAAATTGCATAGAAAATAATTACAGGTAAAACCAGCAGATACAACGACCAGTTTCGCTGAAAGTCTTTTTTGATTCTATAACCCAACGAATTCCCCTTCATTTTTTTCAATCCTTTCTGGTGATTTGAAAACAGCCGGGGACTGTTTGCACAACCGCCCCCGGCCGTATATGTTCCGGAATCAACCGGCGTTTTCTTGCTTCAGATTATCTTGCATTGTAGCGTTCCAGAGCCGCATTTTCGATTTCAAGCGCTCTGTCGAGCTTCATGCCGTTCAATGTTTCAATGTAGTTATCCCAGTTGTCGAAGCTTTCCGTACCGAAGATGAACTTTAAGGACATTTCAGCAACATAGGTTCCCAGTTCGTTGGTAATGGTAGCCAGCTCCTTGGATTCATCCTGTGTGGGAGTGATGTTGGGAACGGTGTGCTTTCTTGCATCCGGAACAGCCCATACGCTGGGGCATTCCTTTACGGTAGGAAGCTGCAGGTACTGCTCAAGGTAATTCAGATCCTGAATGAAAGGTCCGTTGTAGTTGGCGCGGATGTATTTTGCCAGGGACTGTGCAAGCGGCCAGCCGTCCGGGTTGTTGGTAACAACGTCCGTATATTCTGCCTTGCCGTCCTTCATTTCATAGGAAACGCCTTCGATACCGAAGTTGAACAGGTTATGGCCTGCTTCGGAATAACCGTAATCCAGGAATTTTGCAGCCAGTTCCACGTTCTTGCAGCTGGAGGTAATTGCAGCGGCAACATCAGGGAACTGATTTTCCACATAGCCATATTCCGGTGTTGCTCCCTTTTCCGTGGTAGGGGTGGGGGTTGCAACCAGGGTGTATTCAGGATTGGTCTGCTGTGCGCTGGTCATGAACAGCTGCATACGGCTTGCTGCCCAGCCTACGGATGCGCCGGCCTTGTCACTTGTCATCTTCGCAGTTACCTGATCACCGTTCAGGGTTGCGATATCCCTGTCGATCAGGCCTTCTTCATACCACTGGTTCAGTGTCATCAGATATTCCTTGTAGCCCTCCTGAGCGGGAGCAAAGGCAACCTTGCCTTCATCGTCCAGAATGAACTGTGTGCCGTTTGCGGTACCAACCTTAAATGCAAATGCAATGGGGTTGGAATCCTTGAAGTTTGTCCAGTCAAAGCAAAGAGGAGCTTCCGCACCTTTTTTCTCTTTGAATGCGGTCAGGACTTCATGCCACTCGTCAACGGTGGTGGGAACCTCCAGGCCAAGCTCATCCAGCCAATCCTGACGGATAAAGCCGCCTACAGTATAGCAGAGCTTATCCTCGCCGCGGATGAAAGGGAATGCAAAGTAATTTCCGTCATCCGTCTTGATCATCTTGTCAACCTCAGGATTTTCTGCCAGATACTTTTTAATGTTCGGGCAGTACTGGTCAAAGATATCGTTCAAAGGAATAATTACGCCGTCCTTGATTGCCTTTTCCGGTCCGCCAGGATACTGCTTCACCCACTGCCATTCCATAATATCAGGAAGGCTTCCGTCTGCAACAATCAGGTTGAACTGTTCTTTTTCCTGTCCGGACGCTGGATGCTGGAATTCTACCGTAACACCGGTCTGCTCCTGCCATGCCTTGCCCAGTTCTGTTTCTCCTAAATTAGTAAAGTTAGCGGATACGTTAGGATTGAGCTGAAGCCAGTAGGTAAGGGTTCCTCCCTCAGCAAGGGGATATGTAACCTCTGCAGGCGCAGCCGCCTCTTCTGCATCCGAACCTCCTGCTGTTGTTTCCGCAGCTTCATTTGCATTAGAGGTTTCTTTCACCTGTGCTCCTGCATCGGTGCTCTCCCCTGCGGAGCTGCCGCAGCCTGCCAGCAGGGATGCCGCCGTCAGTGCCGCTGTCAGTAATGCTACCGGCTTTTTCAGATTTCTTCTCATAAAACTTCCTCCTTCATAATGTTTTTAAGATATTTGCTATCTTAATTTTCGAAAGAACATGGCCTTTATGCTATTTATGCATCTTGCATGTCTTTTTGTTCATTTTACATATGTCTCTATACATTTTATATAGACAAAACATAAAAAAGGTTGACAAAATCGAATGATCTTATCAACCTTTATTGATGATTTATCAAATCTATCTGCTTTTTCAGAAAAAACTACCTGCCGCTTTTCAGCTGTCCGGGCGTGGCGCCTGTAAATTTCTTGAAAGTCCTGATAAAAGTGGAGCTGTCGCGGAAACCAACCCGCTCCGCCGCCTCCACAACGCTGATTCCTTCCGCCAGAAGCCTCTCCGCTTCATCAATACGGGTCTGATTGATAAACTTCAAAAGGCTGTCCCCTGTGCATTTTTTGTAAATTGAAGACAAATAGGCGGGCGTCATATGGAAATACAGCCCTGTCTGGGATATATTCAGGTCGGGATTGCTGAAATTTTCCTGGATATATTCCTGTATTTTCTGGCACAGCTGCTGGTTCTGGCTGTATCCGCTGCCCTGTATTTCAGGGGTACGGCATAATTCTTCCACTGCTGCGGAAAATTTGTCCTTGATTTTATCCAGCGGAAGCTTGATGGATATTTCATTCAGGCCAAGCTCCTTATCGGAAGGCTCTCCTACCTCCTGGGCGGCCTTCATCAGAGTACCGATTAAATCATATAAAAGGTATTTGAACATTTCAGGGGATGCTTTGATTTCCAGGAAATTCACATCCAGTATTTTATTTATATAGGATACGGCAAGCTGGCTGTTGTGGTTTTTCACCGCCGAGATGATGCGTTCCTCCTGCTCGGTGGGATAATCGTACTTTTTATGGGAGCTATTGCGGATTTCCCGGTAGCTGATGAAGTCTGGATCCAGCACGGACACGAATTCCTCCGCTTCCTTTGCCTCCAGCCAGGACAGATGCACCCCTTCCAGCCCATTGTGGGGTTCTCCCGCCAGGACGGCCACGCGGAAATTAAAATTGTCATAAATAAACTTCTGCATGGCATCTACAATTTCCGCCAGGCGCTCCTCATAGGCCGTATCTTCTTTCCCCAGGCTTAAAATCATGGCTACCATATCTCCCAGCTCCACCTTTTCCAGCCGGAAGCTTTCCGACAGCCCTTCCCCGAAAACATTGCCTATGATAAATTTACGCAGGCTGTTTTTCTGTATGTATTCCTCCTGGCTGTCTCCCCGGTTCGGCGCATCCTTTACCAGGAACAGCAGGACCAGGTTCCTTCCCTCCCTGAATTGCCTGCAGATAAGCTCGCGGTCCGGCGTGTCCCCGCTTTCATCATAGGCATTGATCAGCAGATCCGTCAGGTAATACTGCTTCACCACCTCCTGGCTCCTGCTCACCAGCTGTTTGAAATCTGAGCGTTCCTCCAGAAGCAGCATCGCTTTTTCCTTCAGATACAGATATTCATTATCAACATATGCGCCTTCCTCCTCATCATGCTTCCTGAATACCTCAAGAAGCACCTTCAGAGGGTTATAATTGATTTTCATCATACGGGATGCCGCCCAGAAGCCGGTAAGCAGGCAGACAAAAATACCCACGACAAAAATATTTTTCATTTTGCTCGCCGAACCGCTGATCAGCTTCTCCGGCATCAGAAGGACATATTTCCAGTCAAATACATCGGAAAAAACAGTTCTTATGATATAAGTCTCGCCCTTCCATTCCGTTTTCTGGTCCCCACCCTGTTCCAGATTATCATAGCTGATCGCAATATCGCTGTATTCCTCCGGCCTGTTCATAATCTGGCCTTCCCGGTTGATGATCATCCAGTCCAGCCCGGACTCCCAGGCCGCCAGCTCAATGCTGCTGTTGAGAGCTTCCATATCCAGCCACATTCCTATCATGGCGGAGGATTCCCCAAAGTCTCCCTTCAGGTTCGTCATAGTCAGAAGCAGGGCAGGCCTTCCCCCTGTCCATTTACTGTCCATCCGGATGGAATCACGGAAATGGTACTCGGACAGGTGGGTTTTCAGCCTGTCCCGGGCCGCAGTCTCTCCCTCATCAAAACAGTACAGCTCACAGTACATGGAAAAATCCATATTGCCGAAGGAAGAAACCACCTTATCGCTGTTCTTAAAGTAAACCATGATATCCTTGCAGAAGCTTCCGTTTTTATTGATTGAGACCTGCAGATCCGAAAGCTCGTTCTGCAGCTGGTAGAGCTGGTAGGAATTATCAGAACGGAACTCCCCGCGCACGGCGGACAGCTGCTGCACATTTTTATTCAGGGCCAGCTGGATCAACGCATTTTCATAATAGCCCAGCTCCCTGTCACAGGTATTCTTTACTGTCTGGATAAGGCTTCGGTTAGAGGCATCCGCCTGATCCTTTGCTACACGATATGCATAAAAATAGAACAGGATCCCCATAGTAATCGGAATTAAAAAGATGAATGCATATGATAAATAAAGCTGCCGGTAAGCTTTTCCGTTCTTTTTCATTTCGCTTACTTCCTTCCACACGCCTTGGATTTTTTTACCGCAATGGCATTCTGATGATATATAATTGATTTTATCACAAAACTCTTACTGAAAACAGTAAAAATGTAATTATTTTCCATACCGTTGTCCAGGCCGGATAACAGCCCGGACGGGGCTGAACTGCTGCGGACATCCGGCCATGTAAGTCGTTTTTTATTCCCGCCCATAAAAAAGAGGCTTATGCAAGCCCCTTTTTTATCTTCCATGCCCCATGTCTCATTTTCAGACATGAAGTACTTCTCCTCCGTAAACCCGTTCTCCCTCTTTTACGCCGGTTACATCGAACACACACACATTTCCGGCGCCAAAGCAGTTATCTGCAATGACGGCATCCGAACCATGGAAAACCTCATTATGACACAGAATCACCACATAACTTCTGTCTCCCGCCGTAATTTTTACCGCCTGCGCTTCATCATCCGCAAGCTTCACCTGGCGGGTATGGCTGCGGACCTCCAGAAGCTCTGCCCTGGCAGGTTCCGTCAGGGCGTCTCCGCCGTTTATGACCGTAATCATGCTGGCAAAGCCTTCTTTTTTCAGTCTGGCCGTCAGGCAGCTGTTTTCTTCCCATTGGTTATAGTGCCGGGAGGTAATGCCCGTCCCCTGTTCCAACACAGTCCCTTCCGTAAGGAAACGGAAATATGCTGCGTTCTTTTTCCCACGGAAGGCCGCCATGCTGCCGTCTGTCTGAAGCCTTCCTTCCGGCGCAAAATGGAAAAACTGCCTGTATTCATGCTCTCCCGCTGCGTAAAACTGATCGTTAATCAGGTATATGTCCGGTTTTATCCAGATAACGCGGCGGTTTACGAAAATTCCCTCCGATATGTAGCCCAGGTGGCCGCCCTGCACAAAATCAGCTGTTTTTCCGAAACGAAAGCTTCTGTTCACAGGAAGAGACAGCTTCTCCGTCTCCCAGGAATCCGCAAAAGTCGTGAAGGATTTTCCATCCACCGTTGTTGTATTGTGCCCCGGATTGTCCTTCAGGGTGAAACGGATGGGCACATTCATATAGGTAGATCTGCCGCCGTCCACCAGGACATCCTCGCCGTTTATCACCAGATCCACATGCAGCTTGTCCCCATGGCAGTGGCCCGTACTCATGGCCCCGCAGGTAAAATGAAGCAGATTGGCATCCTTTTCCCAGCTTTCACGAAGATAATAATTCCCGCTGTCCTTAAGGGCCGCCGAAGTAAAATCAGGCGGCAGGCAGGCAAGGGTGTCATAGCCGGCGACGGCTCCGTACCCGAAATCCCATGCGCTTTCATAATCCAGCCGCGGGAAGCCTGAATATTTCAAAACCGGGTCCTTGAAAAGCCATGCGCCCATGGTGATCTTGTCCCTCAAATCCGTATCGTCGGAATCTCCCTGGGTAAACTGGCAGCCATCCGGCTTTTTCCATATGACATTGGCCAGCGCCATGCGGTGCACCGCATCCTCCATGGCCGGATCCAGCCGTATGCCGTTGGCTTTTGCCAGGTAAATCACGCAGCAAAGGCAGTGATATACTTCGTTGTGGTACATGGGCGACTGCTCCCACTGGCTGCCGTCTTCATAAACCTGCACCTTAACTGACTCCCGGATACGCTTAAGCGCCAGAGCCGCCCAGCGTCCGGTTTCCTCCGTTTGAGGCAGCCCCATGGCAATTTCAAACAGGCCGCTGTTCTCCAGGACACACCAGTTGCTCTGCAGTCTGGCATCCCCGCCCTTTTCCACAAGCCTTTGTGCATGGAGGCGCAGGCAGGCTGCAAAACGTTCCAGAAAATCCTCCGTTATCAGGCTGCTGTCCTTAAAATAGCGGATGGCCTTCGTCCACGTCTCTCCCCGCAGCCCGGTTTCCAGCATGCGCCAGGGTCCGGTTCCGGTCTTTTCATTCAGGGGCACCCGGTCCATCCAGTCATTTATCAGCCGCAGAAAGCCCTTTACGTATTTTTCATCCCCGGTCAGCCTCCAGGCCTGTCCCAGACAGATGAAATATCTGTGGCGGTTAAACTGCCAGACAAATTCCGGATCTCCCGAAGGTGTGAAGCTCCAGTCGATATCCTCCGGAAAGGTCACAGGCTCATAGGTCCGCTCCATATCCCAGCTTAAGTCAAAGAGGAAGGTGTTTTCACATACCTCGTCCGCAATGCGCAGGATATGGTTTACATCCTCTTCCCAGTTTTCCCGGCAGTAAGCCGCCAGTTTTCCCGGATCCGGCACAAAATAGCAGGAATCCGGTCTGTCAAAATATTGATCCAATATCATTTTTTCCGCTCCTATCCGCCCGTTTGCGCGGGCAGGCAGCTAATGGCTGCCGTCCGATTCGGGAGGCCGAAAGCGCGCCGCCTTCAGCCCGTTGTCCTTTCTGTCCCCGCAGTACGCAATCAATACCAGTAAGGTTCCCAGTCGCGGGAAAGCCTGGTAAGCGCTTCCATGTAAAAATAGTCGCCCCAGATCACACATTCATCCACGCCGTTGTTGGGGCAGGTGTTGTAGGGAGAGCTTTTTGCATAGGTTCCGTGAAACAGCAGCCCGTTGGACTGTGCAGGATCGGTAACCGCACATTCCATTACCAGCGCATATAGAAGCCGTCTGGCCATTCCCGTATAGTAAGCCGCCTTTTCTTCCGGCAGGTATTTGCTCATTTCCAGCATGCCGCAGGCCGCAATCGCCGCCGCAGAGGAATCCCTGGGCTCCTCGCTGCCGTCGCAGAAGTCAAAATCCCAATAAGGGACCATGTCCTTGGGCAGATGCTCCAGGAAATAATCTGTTACCTTGCAGAAAATATCGGCATATTCATCATCCCGCAGGAATTTGTAGGCAAGCGCGGAACCGTAGATGCCCCAGGCCTGTCCTCTGGCCCAGGCGGAGCCGTCGCGGTAGCCCTGATGGGTAACTCCCTTTTTCGGTTCACCCGTATTCACATCAAAGAAAAAGGTATGATATGTGGAATGATCCTCTCTGATGATATTCTTCATTGCAGTCTTGATATGTGCTTCCGCTTTTTTTGCATATTCTCCGTTTCCGGTCACCTCTCCGGCCCAGAACAGAAGCGGCATGTTCAGCAGGCAGTCAATGATCAGACGGTAATTGTTCTCGTCTCCCAGCGTCCCCCATGCCTGGAAGAACTGGCCTTTTTCGTGAAAGCGGGTCATAAGATTGTCGGCAGCCATGATCGCCGCTTCCTTTCCAGTCTCATTTCCGGTAAGCTTGTAAGCAGCCACACAGGAGGGACAGTATAAAAAGCCCATATCGTGATGGTTTACGCCGTCCTTTTCCTTTATTCTCCTGTAAAAATCCTGCACCTCAATCTCTGCGGTTTTCTTCAAAGCTTCATCGCCTGTCTTTTCATAAGCCAGCCACACCTCGCCGGTCCAGAAGCCCGGCGTCCACTCATAATTGCTTCCCGGCTGGTAAAAATGATTTACGCTGGCGGACGGCGGAAATTTTTCCGTGAACTCGGCTGTGGCCGTTTTGATCAGCTCCGCCGCTTTGTCATACGCGGCCTTCAGCATCCCCTCATCAATCTCTTTGTGCTGCAGTAATTCTTCCCTTGTCTGCATAATACCTCTCCTCCTTTTTCCATATCCGTCCCGGCAGCCTGAGCCGGGCGGGACAGTCCATACATTTATTATAGTAATTATGCGGCAAAAAGTATATCGACAAAACTTCAGATTCGGTTTGCATAATTTCGATTCCGGGCAGAACTTAGCCCGAAGCTGCCGGGAGGCTTACCGGCTATATGTCTTTTGGGACAAGGTTTAATCCAGGCTGAAGACGCCGTTTAAGGCTTCCGGTTTTAACGGCCTTGGGCGTTCACAGGAGGAATGAATTTCACAGAAGGAGCCTGTTTCGCTGCTCTTCATGATTGCCGTAATGATTTCAAGCACATGATAAGCCATTTCCTTCCCCGCGCGGCAGGGCCTTCCTGCCCGGATGGCATGGGCCATTTCTGCAGGGCCGATTCCTCTGGAATTATCCGAAAAGCCGAATATGTCAGGAAGGCTCTGCGGTTTGGGAGGATTTGCAAAATCAAAGGAGGCCGGGAGATATAAAACCTCGCCGCCGAACTGGTTCGGATCGGGAAGCCTGAGAATTCCCCTGGTTCCGTAGATGGTAATTCCCGCCTGGTCAAAAATAATGCTGTCCCCGTTCAACTGGAAGGTGCCGGTAAAGCCGTCCGCAAAATCCAGCACTGCGGATACCTGGCTTTCATTTTTATGAATCATTTCTTTCCCGAAATCAGGACTGGACGGATTGCAGTTTGTACGCAGCGGATAGGGATTGCGGACAATGCCGCAGGCCCGCCTGACGCTTCCCAGTATGCTCACCAGCGCGGTCAGGTAATATACGCCGTAATCGTAACAGATTCCGCCGCCAGGCATGAGAAGGAAGGAACTGATGCTGCACAGGAAATTCAGATCCCGGTTAGCCGCCACGGTGCAGGAGGTGATTTCCCCGATTAGGCCGTCATCAATCGCCTTCCTGGCGGTCTGGAAGGACGAACCAAGAAAGGTATCCGGCGCAGAACCAAGGTACAGGCCTTTTTCCTCCGAAAGCCTGACCAGCTCCGCGGCCTCCTCCAGGCTGACGGTCATGCTCTTTTCCGTGTATACATGTTTTCCTGCCTCAAGAGCCTTTTTGATAATTTCATAGTGCGCCGGGGCCGGGGTAAGATTAACAATCAGTTCAATGGACTCGTCCGCCAGGATTTCCTCATAGGTGGAGGCCTTTATTCCGTACTGCTGCGCTTTCCGGGCGGCATGCTCCGGATTTCTCGCACAGCAGGCCGCAACCTCCAGAATATCAAAGCGGTTTATCATATTGGTGAGATAGATATCGCTGATCGCTCCGCAGCCTACCACGGCGGTTTTCATGGGTTTTTCATTCATAGGTGTATTTCCTTTCTTTATTGCAGCTGTTTTGTTTCTTCGCAGCTTCTGTTCTTATTATGGAAAAGTATAACACACCTCTCTGCGCTCCGCCATGAATTTTCCCGTCCTTTCCCCATTCCTTAATCAGCCTTTTTTCGGTGTTTTTTCATTTCATACATCTTTTCATCCGCCGCATGGAGAAGGTCGGAAACGGAACAGAATGGCAGCTTCTGCGCATCGGCAATACCGTAGCTGACAATGGGACAGATTTTTTTATCCGGCCACAGGAAAAACTGAGCCAGCCTTTTATTAACCTCCTGCATCAACAATTCAGCTTCCTCTTCGTTTCTGTCCGGAAGCAGGACAAGAAATTCATCTCCTCCCAGCCTGCTCACATTTTTTCTTTCAAACAGTTCCAGCAGCACTCTTGCTACCGCCGTGAGATAGCGGTCTCCTTCCTGATGCCCCAAAGTATCATTTACATATTTCAGCCCATCCAGATCGATCATGCATACACAAAGCTTTTTCTTTTCCTTCAGCGCCCTCTGGAGCGCCAGCAATCCGTACCTGCGGCTTGACGTATTGGTCAGCACATCCGTATAGGCTTCGCTTTTCAGCTCGCCAATGTCCCGATTGGTCTGTTCCAGCAGCTGTTCCAGTTCTCTGGACTTTGTCTCATACACCTCCAGAATGCTCATTTTAACCGCATGGATGAAGGAAGTATAAAATGCGCCGAATAAAAGGACCGAAGTGACCACGAAAAAAAGAAGCATCAGCCCGGTGTACGGGTTTCCATCGAAAGCAATGCTTAAAATAAACAGATATGCATCAATAAGCAGCTGGGATGTGGTAGTAAAATAGAGCTGGTTCCTGTTGCTGATTAATTTCTGTATGGCATCCTGGGAAATGGTCCTTCGGAAAACCTCCAGGGATATGGTGGACGCCAGGGCTACCAGCAATATCAGCGCAGGATACAAATAGCTGCCACGGAAGCTTTCCATGGACCGTATCCTGCAGATCATTGAAAAAACCCCGAACAGCAGCATATATAAATCTGCCGTATGGAACAGATAAATACTGCTGGCAAACAGCGCAACCGAAAGGCTGTTCTGAAAAGCCAGCAGAAAATAAAGCAAAAGCAGACTGTACAGGAATATATAAACAACAATCATGGGAATGCCGGAAAATACCACCATCCAAAGCACCGCCAACGCGGCCGCGGGAACCATGATACCGCGTCCCCTGGTAAAAACAGGCATGCCAAGTATTTCCCGGGAATATCTGCATGCCTTAAAGCCATATATGATAAACGCAGCGTAGGAAGCCAGGATGAAACCCCAGTATTTACATAACTGTACCAAGCTCTTCCCCTCCTGTTCATAACCATTTACCCTATCTTATTCGAAAGTGCATAATAAGTGAATGAACGGGAAATCTCTGCCGGATAACGGTTATTTAAGCGCAATTGGAAATTATTATTCGAAATCGGATTTTCATTGCACGGATAAGCATAAAAATCAAATTTCGCATTTACATAATATGGAATAGCGCATTATAATAACATTGACCGTTATATGGAAATAAGGAAGGAATTATTGTATGAGGTACCAGAGATTTAAAGAGCAGGATATCATAGATAAAACACAGGATATGATACGTCTGCTGGTAAGCAGACAGTCTGATTCCTTTATGAAGCAGCTGGACGGAAGCTTTGTCCAGATTGGGGATTACGATCCCTTACTTATACAGAATGGCCCAGGGCATGTAAGCCCGGGGCCGATCAGCCCGGACCCGCTCAGCCCGGAGCCGGAAGTTAGCGAGGCAATATCCCAGGAAGAATACGCCGTTGTTTCCCATGAACGCTGTCTGTGGGTAATCTGCGGCTGTTTTTCCATTACGGCTTACATGGACGGCCGGTTGCTGTCCGCCTCGAAAATAGTGTTTACCTTTGTCTGGAGGCAGGCCGGGGAAAGGCTTCTTCTGGTTCATGCGAACATGTCCCACAGCAGGCCCCAGGCAAGGAATAACGGCGGTCTGACAGATGCCGGAAAAAGCATTGTAAACGTACCGGCGCAGCCTCTGTCCGCCGAACCCGAAACCAAAATGTCCCTCAGGGATTTGAACGGGAAAATACATTATATCTTTCCGGCAGAAATCCTCTATATTAAATCAGACAACAAAATCTGCCACATCTTCACGGCGGAATCCGCATTTCCGGTCCGCATAACGCTGCACAGGCTGTACCGCCCTCCCTTTCTGCTGATTCACCGAAGCTATCTGGTGAACAGAAATTATGTCCGTGAAATCTGCCGTTACCAGGCAACCCTTCTGAACGGGATCCAGATTCCCATAGGGAAGGAAAAGTATATGGAGATAAAAAAGGCTCTCAGCTGCTGAGTAAGGCGTTGGGGAACTGTGGAGGAGCAGACTGCCCCTCCCTTTTTATGTCCTGATAACCAGCACGGCGTCCGTGCCGTCCTCTCTCTCGGGCGGCCGGAATTCCATCTGCATTCTTCCTGTCACATCGCAGATAAAGGTCTGCAGCCCGGTTACGGGATCCAGCCAGTAGGCACCCAGCTTTTTCCCCTGGTAATGTTCCAGGGACAGGCTTATTGTCCTGCCGGTATAGGTATAGGCAAAAAGAAAATCCTCTCCGGCAAATACGCTGATATAATCGTATTTCCCCCCCTGTTCTTCCAGCAGATAATCCTCTGCCGGCCTGCCGTGGGTAAAGTCCACGGACTGCATCAGCCGCTTCAGATGTATCATCTGCGCGCCGCCGGGATGATGTACGGCATCCGACCACAGATACCTGGCGCCGAAAGCCCCTTCCTCAGACAGATTATCATAAAACTGCATGATGGAATTATGGCCGTAGGTATGGCCCGCTGCGCCGGCGAATACGTTCCAGTAAGCGTACCGGCGCACATCCGCAGCCTTCCAGTAGGGCTGTTTTTTATCATGCAGCCCCTGCACCACCCATTCATAGGAGGGTTCTCCGTCCAGCACCGGCTTTGCCGGTTTTTTCCCATAGTCACGTTCCACATACCGCCAGCAGTCCTCCCCGAAGCAGCCCTCCGCTGCAGCATTGTCATCCCATGCGCCAAGCTCCGTCTGATCATACCGGCGGTGTCCCGACTGGAACAGGTTGAAATCCAGCCATTTTGCTTCATGAAACCAAAGGGAGGAACTGGTCCTGCCAAAGGGATGGTACCCTACCAGGCGCCCGGGATTATCCTGCTTCATTCTCTGTCCCATTCTTTCAAACAGCCCGGGATTCACATCCCCTCTCACATCGCCGCCCACAATCCATACGATATTGGGCGCATCGTGATACCTGTCCAGGATAAAATCCATATAGGTATCCAGATTCTCTTCATTCAGGCTGCCCCCGGCGACGATGCTGCTTCCCCAGACAGGCAGGATCCCTATATAAAGTCCCAGCTCCTCCGCTATACGGATGACTGAATCCACATGCTTCCAAAAACCGCCGTCCCTGTTAATCCTGTTGAAATCCCCGTTTACCAGTGCAGCTTCCCCGGCGCAATTTTTCTGTTCCGGGCTGTGAAGAAAATCCGCAAGGATTATATTGTACCCAAGCTCTTTTCGGTTTCTAAGATAATTCCGGGTTTCTTCCTCCGTCAGCCGGTGAAACAGCAGCCAGGCGGTATCTCCCATCCAGAAAAAAGGGGTATCCCCGCAGCTGAAATATCTGCCGTTTTCCGTTACCTTCAGTGCTCCCTGTTCCCAGGGCTTTGTGTAGGTCATGATATATATTCTCCTTCTTTTTTTACAATCCTTTTACCCGGTAAACAGCCTCATAAATAAGCAATACAGGGATGCAAACCGGCGTAATCTCCCACCGGCCAACATCCCACATGCCTGTTTTTTCAGACTGCTTATTTTAAATTTTCCAGATAGGCTGCCACCTGTGTTTTTGCTTCGTCCATTATCTTCTGAAGTCCGGCTGCCTCTGCCTGTTTGTTGAACTCATTCAATGTTTTCTCCACATCATCTACCAATCCCAAATCCAGCAACGGCACATACTGGGTATAAACACTCTGAAGATTTGCGAGCTCATTCTTTACATTGCTGTCATCAAAGGAAAATGCTGCGGTCGGGCCTTCCAACGCTTTCTCCTTCCATATTTCACCGATTTCGTACTGATCCTTAAAGGTATCTTCCCTTGTCATATCATACATAGAATTTTTAAAGCCCCAGGAAAAGCCGTTGCCATAAGGATTCCTGCTCATTTCTGCACCGGGCTTCCAAAATCCCTCAGAAGCCACCTCGTAATGCTTTCCTTCGATTCCGTGACGCACCAGATAATACAAATCTTTATCAAACTTCAGCAGATCCAGCGCCATAAAAGCACGGGCCTGATTTCTTGAATTTGCCAGGACAGCCACGCCGTCACCCGTATAAGCTGCCAGGAACCGATGTGCATCAGGCGTCAGATCACATACCTCAGGCTTCCATTCCGGATGGTTCTGCTCCACCTCGGATGCCGTTGCACCCACGGTTCCAAGGTTCTGTGAGAAAGATGCACTTGTTCCGTTAATAAAGGCTTCCTTGACATCCGTTGCGTTTGCAATTGCGCTCTTGGACCAGAATCCTTTGTCCGCCCATTCTTTCATCTGTTTTGCAAAATCAAGATACTCCTGTGTCCCATACATCCATAACAGATCATCTGCTGTAAAATCTTCTGAATATTTATAGGAAATATAGTTTACAAGGGCACCTTCCAGCCTTACCCAGTCATTTTTAGCCTGAAGGAAAATAGCTTTATTTCTGTCATTGTTCTGCGATGCATCGTAAGCAAATGATACACCGGAATCCGGATCATTAGCTACCGCTGTATAATACTCTTCCAGATCACTCAGGTTTTCCAACCGTTCCATGCCGTATTTTTCTCTCAGATCCCCACGGATCAGGATGGCATCCGCACTTACATTCGCCATATTACAGGGCACAAAATATACCTTGCCTCCTATTTTGGCCTGTCCCCAGGAAGCCTCAGCCTGATTTTCCAGATGCAAAGGCATGTAATCATTGAGCACCTGATCCGTTACTTCCGCAAACGCCCCCTTATTTGCCTCTGACTGATAGAATGCCCATGTAGAGGTATAAATCAGGTCAATGCTCTCTCCCCCTGCAATGGTCAGCGCATATTTGGTGGAATAATCACTGAGAGACATATTTTTTAAAACAAGAGTTGCATTAATCTTCTCTTTCAGAATTTTGTTAATTTCATCAAGCACCAGTCCCTCATCTTCCGTTTTGTCACCGATATAATACATTACCAGCTCCACAGGCTCAGATACATCCTGTCCGTTGTAGGTCATTGCGCCCTCTGCGGCTCCTTCCTGCTGTGTCCCGCCCTCGGTGGCAGCAGCCTGTCCTTCCGTTTTCTGTGTTCCGCAGCCTGCCAGCGATGTCAATACACACGCACCTGCCAAAAGCAGGGCCAGGAATTTTTTTGCTTTTTTCATTTCAAATCCTCCACTTTATTTATTTTTTTATCCCTTCACTGCGCCCAGTGTAAGTCCCTTGATAAAATATCTCTGTACAAAAGGATAAAGCAGGATAATCGGCCCGGTTACCACGACGGTCAATGCCATTTTCATAGATTCAATGGGTACCGTATCTACCACCATGCCTGACTCAGCCGCAATTTTCCGCAGTTCCTTTGCATCATTAATCAGCTTATACAGCTGGTACTGAAGACTGTAGAGATGATCATTATTGATAAACAGCATTGAATTATACCAGTCATTCCAATAGGTCAGCGCCGTAAACAGCCCAATGGTGGCAACCACCGGTTTTGACAAGGGCCATATCAGCTTCATAAAAATAGAAAAGTCTCCCGCGCCGTCAATTTTTGCGGCTTCTGTCATTTCAAAAGGAATGCCTGCCATAAAGCCTTTCACCAGCAGGATATTCCATACCGAGACAATCCCCGGCAGGATCATGGCCCAGATGCTGTCCTTCAGCCCCAGATATTTAACACATAAAATGTACCATGGCATAAGCCCGCCGCTGAACAATGTTGTGAAAAAGTAAAAAAAGGAAAGACGGTTTCTCCATTCAAAATCTTTTCTCTGCAGTACGTAACCTGCCATTGTATTCAGAAATACGCTCAGTGCCGTACCAACCAGGGTGACAAATATGGTAACGCCATAGGCCCTGAGTATTGCCATAGGGCTTTGGAAAATCGTTTTGTAGCTTTCCAGTGACAGTTCCTTTGGAATAATACTATAACCGTTTCGTATAATATAGTTCTCCGAGGTCAGTGAGGAGCCAATTACAATCAGAAACGGTATCAGACATACCAGGGCAAACAGGAATATCAAGGGATAGCCCACTGCCTTGAAGGTAAAAACATCCCTGGAGATATGTCTCCTTACGGAGGGCTTCACAGTTTTGCTCATAATTGTTTCCTCCTAGAATAATGAATAATTTTCATCCTTTTTCTTTACTATCCAGTTGGCGATAATAATTGTAATAAAACACAGTACCGACTGGTAGAAACCGATGGCCACTGTCTGCCCCACATCTGTGGCAGCTATGGTCATTCGGAAAACATAGGTATCAATAACGTCTGTCTTGTCAAACAAAGTACCATTCTGTCCCACCAGCTGATAAAACAGATCCAGGTTTCCCCGGAAAATCTTGCCCAGGGCAAGTAATGTCAGGGTAATGACCGTTGGTGTAATGCTGGGAATGGTTATGTAACGGATTCGCTGGAAAATATTTGCTCCATCAATTGCCGCCGCCTCATGCAGGGAACCGTCCACTCCGAGAATTGAGGCCAGGTATACCACTACGCCATAGCCAACTCCCTTCCAGGCAGAAAATGCCACAATAATCAATGGCCACCAGCCTGCTTCCCCGTAAAAGTTTATCGGATCCACGCCCATTGCCCTGAGTATGCCGTTTAGCGTCCCTGTCTCGTAAGACAGAAGGCTGTAGGCAATGGAACCCACAATAACCCAGGAGATAAAGTAGGGAAGGAAAATTATTGACTGTGTTATTTTTTTCAGCCATTTCCCGGCCATTTCGCTTAGGATAATGGCAAAGGCTATTTCCAGAACCGTATTAATCAGAATGAATGCCAAATTGTAAAGCGCTGTATTTCTGGTAACGGTGAACGCTTTTCCTGATTCAAAGAAGAAGCGGAAATTATCTAACCCCACCCAGGGACTTCCGAAAATTCCATCTGCATAATTGAACCGTTTAAAAGCCATTACCAGTCCGCCGATTGGCAGGTAAGAAAAAATTATCACCAGCGCTGCAGAAGGCAATAACATGAAAAGCAGAGTTTTATACCGGATGAGCTTTTGCATAAAACCCTGCTTTTTTATCGTCGTCGCTTTCACTCCATACCTCCTATTTGTTTACTTTTGTCTTTTTTTGAATACCGGTATCTGTTTCATGTACTTATTGTATCAACAGTTCCTCTTAAAACAAATCCGAATGTATTCATATCCAACAGGAAAATATGAAGATAATTTATTTTTCTGCGCAATCTGCCGGAGCGTACATCAAAACCCTCTCACGGGATTCTCTGTTTACAGCGGATTGCCTCTGCGCTGTTATTTAGGGAAACGAACTGTAACGCAGGTCCCTTCCCCTTTTTGGCTTTCAAAGGAAAGCCCGTAAGCCTCTCCAAACATAAGCTGCAGCCGGGCATGAACATTTTTTACCCCATAACTGCTCCCGGAGCTTGCAATCGTACCATCCATCACATGGGAAAGCGTCTGTGCATCCATGCCTACGCCATCATCCGACACCTGAACATAAACCGTGCCGTTTTCTTCGTAACCCCGGATACATATAACACCTTTTTTATCTTTCTTTTCCCATATTCCATGCTGTATGGCATTTTCAACCAGCGGCTGCAGTATGATTTTAGGCACGATACTGGCTAAAATACCTTCCTCCACCTCTTTCTTATAAGTGATTTTGCCCGGAAAACGGATATCCTGAATCTTAATATAATAACCTACATGGGCAAGCTCCTCTGAAAGCGTCAGTGTATCCCTGCCCTTGTTCAAAATCAACCGGTAATATTTTGACAATGAAATTACGGCCGTATGAATATCCTCCGTGCGCCCTCCATATGCCAGCCAATTTACCATTTCCAGAGTATTGTACAGGAAATGCGGATTGATCTGGGATTGCAGGGCCTTCAGCTCGGCGCTCTTTAAATGAATGCCCATATGGTATTTTTCATCCATAAGCTGATTGGTATGAGCCATCATTTCATTATAGTTATCATACAGAACACCTATTTCATCCTTCGTATCATTCGGCAGATAAACTTTCGTATCTCCGGCTTTTACCTGATTGAAGCTGTCATTCAGCAGAGAAATACGTTTCACGATCCATGAAATAATCATGGTTCCTCCCGCGATGGTCAGAAGCCAGAACAGAATCATAAGTCCGGCCACAATGGTCTGAAGGCGTACAATTCCACTGAGCATGTCTGTCTTTGGTATGACCGTTATCATTTCCCAGTCTGTATTGCGTATTTTATTGCGTATACAATAAACATTTTCCTGATTCAGCTTCATTTGCGCCAGTTCGCTTTCGTCTACATATCTGTTGTAACAAAAATCCGGAGGAAGACTGCCGGATAGCCCCAGGGCCTCCAGCTTTTGCCGATCCGATACCGCCACTACAATATTCTCCCGGTTCACAAGATAAGTAACCGCCTGCTCTGTGGGCGTGGCATTTTGCAGAATGTTTCCCAGTTCCTCTATTCCGATATCCATACGCAGCACACAGCTGCGTTCCCTGTAATTATTTTCCTTTGGGATATCGCGTACTAGGGCAACATATTTGTCCTGTTTTTCTTTTTCCAGGTAGATTCCCGGCGCAAAATATACCTTCTGCATTCCTTTTTTCTGATACCAGAGCGCCCCGTCCGCTTCTGACAGCGGAAAGATATAGTCACCGTCAAATAGCATCTGCAGTTTGTCGGAAATATAGATTTTAATCCTTATGCTTTGTGTGCTGCTTTCCACACTCTGCAGGTAGCTTCGGATTGATTCCTTCTGTGCAAGCTGTCTGTGAAGATCGGATAAAAGCTCACTGTCTTCTATCTGTTTCCGCAGGCTGTTGTTTGTCACCACCACGTCCGTCCGCTGTATCATCTCCAGGATTTTATATTCCAGATAGGATTTGGCCTGTTCATAGCCCTGTGTGGCGGAGAATTGTATTTTCTCCGTCATGCTCTGTGATACTTCCACATATATGATAATGCTGATTAAAAGAAGCGGAAGAAGGAAAAGGGCCGTATAAAACAACAGAAGCTTTTTTTTCAGGCTGAGGTTCTTAAAACGCTGCTTGCATGCATTGTATTTTTCTCTTATTTTCATAGATAGCTCCGCCCTTATTCCCGTTCCTGACTGTTTTCATTGCATTCCCGCAGGTAATCGGCCGGCGTCATCTGTTCATACTTTTTATATATTTTTATGAAATAGCTGCTGTCCGCAAAGCCTGCCTTTGCCGCCACATTCTTGATCTTCACAAAGGGATTCCTGCGCATATATTCTTTGGCCCATTTAAGCCTTGTACGGATGATGCACTGGTTGATCGTCTCGTTTTTTTCCTTTTTAAACAGCCAGCACATATACTGCTTTGTCAGGTCAAAATGGTCCGCCAGCTGTGTCAGCGACAGGTTGATATCCTGGAAATTATCCTGGATATAATGTTCTATTTTATCCGCCATATGCATGGAGGACTGCCAGGAAACAGGCACCAGATCCTCCTCCGGTATTTCCTCCAGTACGCCGCTGAAATGGGCGCGGTACTCTTCTTCCATCGCCTGCCTGCGTTTTTCCTCCTCCAGCTGGAGAATGGATTTTTTCAGCGCATCGACGACCTCTGACGGCTCAATGGGTTTTTCAATATAGTTGACCGCGGAAAGCTGGATGGCTGACTTCAGGTATTCCTTATCACAATAACCGCTGATGAAAATAAAACGGCATTGTCTTAATGTTTTCCTGATTTCAAATGCCATGGTAATCCCATCCATTCTCGGCATCCGCACATCGGCCAGGATGATATCCGGCTTCAGTTCCAGCGCCATACGAAGTCCTTCCTCTCCGTCCTCTGCCATGAATATCTGTGAAATCCCCAGACTCTCCCAGGGTATGCTCATGCGCAGCCCTTCTCTTGTCAGTTCCTCGTCATCCACCATTAAAACCTTCATGTGAATCCCCCTCCTCGTTTTCTCTCTGTCCCGGATATGTATCTGTCCTGCACTGATTGCACAATCTTTTCCGCTTGTATTTTCTTATATTATACATTTTAGCAAATGTGCTTTTTTATAAGTATAGCATTTTATTATGATTTCGCAGTAAAATTTTCAGATCTGGAATAATATGCCGGATGATTTATGGTAAAAGTGATAGGGAGTGAATGCCGGAGCGTATTTGAAAATGCCAAAGCATATCCGCTGCATAAAATTAACGCCGTTTTGCATAGAAAAAGTGCCGCTGTCATAGCAATCACATCTTTGCTAATACAGCAGCACTCACTTCATTGCCACATTATCCAATCAAAACGGTTTTTCCTTCAAAAGCAAAGCCATACTTTCGGATATGCTCTGCAGGAATTCCCTTATCCAGCAGCAGCCTGGCATAATTTTTATCCTCTATCTGAACAAGGGCCGACTGAACGGTGTCCTCCAGGCTTTCTTCCTTTCTGGGATTTCGCACCTTAAACTCCAGGATTATGGCATCCTCTCCCGTCTTTTTTGGCTCCAGCATAATATCGTATCTTCCAAAGCCACTTTCCCGGTTGGAGGATACCGTATAACGATCAGCCAAATCCACCATAAGCCCAAGCACAAAACCATGATAAAAACGTTCCGGCTGCGTGTGGCCGCCAGGCTTATTTCCCGTATCAAAATAGCTGAAGGTGGAAAGCGCCACCCGGTTCATATATTCATTCATGGCATCCAAATCGTCCTGCAGCAATGCTTTTACGAATTCATTATAATCGGAACCTGAGCCTGCAAACCAGCTGCGTACCATATTGTAAAACATAAGCCTTACTTCCAGGTTCGTAAGGGCCAGCTCATACTCCTGCTGCCAGTCGTCCTTTTCAGGATTTGCCGCCTTGTAGCTCACCACTTTAAGATACCCGCTGGCAAGAAGCAGGCTCCAGATGGCATTCTCATCCTGGTTTAACTGGTTAAATACGATCTGCTCATCTATACTTGTCCGTATTGTTTTTCCCTGTAAAAGCTGTTCAAAAGAAAGCTTGATATCTCTGCTTCCTTCCCTGATCAGCTTTCCAACCAGGCTGTTGGCGCTCGTATTTGCCCAATATGTCCCAACTTTACCGGACTTCAGGAAATTGATGATCGACCATGGATTGTATATATCCTTTTTGTTTCCAAAAGTGAAGCCATCGTACCATTCCTTCACTATATCCTTTTGCTCAGGCCACTGATACTCATTTAATGCATCATCAACTTCTTTTTGCGTAAAACCAAAATACTCAGCATAAAGCTCCGAGGTTGTTGTTATCACCACAAGATTATTCAAATCTGAAAAAATGGATTCCTTACTGACTCTGGTTATCCCCGTCATCAATGCTCTGTCAAGCCATGGATTCGTCTTGAACGCGGAATTAAAGAAATTTCGTTCAAAGGAAACCAGCTCTTCCCAATATCCATTGACAAAGGCTTCCTGCATCGGCGTATCATATTCATCCAAAAGAATAATGACCTTTTTTCCATAATAGCGGTACAGGAACTCCGACATTTTATGGACAGCCAGCGTTGCCACTACCTGAGGCATATCCATTTTCACACTGCGGAAAAATACCTTTTCTTCCCCGGTCAGAAGCTCTCCTTCCAGAAGAAATGAATTGCGGCTGTAAAGATCGGTCAGCAGCTGGCAGATTCTCTGTACCGCTGATTCAAACCGGGTTTCTTTCACATTCGCAAAAGAGAGGCTGATAACGGGAAAGGTTCCCTGAAGGCTGCGGTATTTTTCGTCCTGCCACACAGACAGGCCTTCGAACAGTTCACTTCTGTCTGCATATTCCACAGAAAAAAACTGCTCTACCATGCTCATGGTCAGAGTCTTCCCGAAACGCCTTGGCCTGGCTATCAGAGTAACACTGTCTCCATTTTCCCACCATTCCCGGATAAATCCGGTTTTATCAATATAAAAGTAATCATTTTCACGTAATGTTGAAAAATTCTGATGTCCGATGCTTACCGTCCTTGCCATCCGCTTCCATCCTTTCCGCCTGCCGGGAATGCTGCCGTGATATAACCTGCAGTCAAAACTTTGTATTTGCAGTTTACCCACACAGCTATGAGTATTCATAAAATGCACAAATCTAATACTCAGTATAGCGGATATTTTCTTAAATATCAAACCTTACTTGCGTACCACCGCCGCGCCATAGCCTTCCAGCGTAAGCGTTCCGGAAACCTCCGATCCGGTCAGCATATCCTGTCCGTATACCTCCTGTACGCAGGCCGGAGCGGTGCCATAATTCAGGTAGAACTCGTACGCACCCTCATCTCCGGTTCTCACATGGTATTCCACTCCCTCCGGAAGCTGCTTTACAGGGATGCCTGCCTGTGTCAGCATTTGTTCAAACAGCGGGCGCATCTGCCCAGGGCAGCATCTGGCGGCCGCATAATAGGCGTTTCCCTTTCCGTACCGTTTCCGGGTAAGCGCTGCGCCGCCCTGGTAAAAATCATCGGTATACCGCCCCAGAACCTCGGCATCTGTTAACCGGAGTATCTCGGCATAATCCCTAACCTCCCAGTCTTCCCAGCCGTTCCCGAAACGGATGTGGTTTCGGTCGGAGGGATACAGGGTGTCGATCTCTTCACTGATGATGCCGAACAGCTCCGATAAACCGTTTCCCGGAAAGCCGCCCATGAAGCAAAGCGTATTATCATCCACATATCCGGTAAAATAGGTTGCCAGCAGCTGGCCGCCTCTTTCAACAAACTGTTTCAGACAGGAAGCGGTCCCAGGCTGCAGCAGGTAAAGCATGGGAGCCACAATGACATCATAACCGGAAAAATCATCGTCCGATGGAACCACGTCCATTTCCACTCCCATTTTCATGAATTCCTTCCAAATGGAAATACAGGTTTTTTCATAGCATTTTGTAGTTTCCGCCAGGGCCTTCACATCCTGGATCGCCCAGCGGTTATCCCAGTCAAAAAGCAGGGCCGCCCTGGCCCTCACACAGGTTCCGGCAGCAGGCGCTATTTTTTTCAGAAGCTCTCCCACCTGGGCCGTTTCCCGGAAAATCCGGGTGTCATCAGTGCCCAGATGATCCACGACGGCACCATGATACTGTTCAAAGGAACCTCTTCCCTTTCTCCATTGGAAATACTGCACGGTATCGGACCCGCAGGCCGCCGTCTGCAGGCAGAACAGCTTATGGACGCCGGGACGCTTCACCTTGTTGAAGGGATGCCAGTTCACCAGGCCGGGAGCGCTTTCCATGAGCATAAAGGGCTTTTCCTTTTTCATGGAACGCATGACGGTGTGATGGAAGGCGTTTTCCGTCATGGTTTCGAATAAAGTCTCTTCATCATTATGGAACCGGGGATAGCTGTCCCAGGAAATCATATCCAGCTCCCTGGCCATTTTACGGTAATCCAGACCATTATAGAGCATCATAAAATTGGTGGTCACCGGCACGGACGGGGTAATTTCCCGAAGCGCCCTGATTTCTTCCTTCAAAAAATCGGTCATATTCCAGGTAGTAAAGCGTTTCCATTCCAGATTCAGTCCCATAATGCTGCCTTCTCCGTTGGCAAAGGGCGGCTCAACCTGGGAAAAGCTGCTGTAGCGGTGGCTCCAGAAGGTGGTCCACCAGGCCTGGTTGAGCTTTTCTATATCATGGTCAAATTTCTCCGCAAGGTAGGACTGGAAACGGGCGGTGCACAACGGGCAGAAGCACTCGCCTCCCAGCTCGTTGGAGATGTGGTACATTAACAGGCCGGGATGGGAACCAAAGCGTTCCGCCAGCCTGCGGTCCATATCCGCCGTCTTTTTACGGTACTCCGGTGAACTCATACAATGGTTATGCCGTACGCCGTGGTGATTGCGCATCCCCTGCCGGCTGACGCGCATGGCCTCAGGATACGCCTCGTCCAGCCAGGCTGGACGGGCGCCGGAGGGTGTGGCCAGAATGGTAAAGATGCCGTTTTCGTACAGATGATCCATGATTTTTTCCAGCCATCCGAAATGAAACTCCCCTTCTGCAGGTTCATAAACGGACCAGGAAAAAACGCCCAGCGTGACGCAGTTTACCCCTGCTTTTTTCATCATACGGACATCCTCTTTAAGGATATCCGGCCGATCCAGCCATTGCTCCGGATTATAATCGCCTCCATGAAGGAAGCCTCCCGCCTGTGGGAATAATATCTTTTTTTCCATTTTTCACCTCCTGTATACCGCCGGCAAGCCTGCGATACCACATTGATCGTTTGAAATGCACTGCCAAACGCTTATCCTCTCCTTGCCACAATTACATCCCCGGGTGCGATAATCATCCGTCCTGTAAGCTTCGTCTGATCCAAAAGCCCGGTAAGCGTATCCGTACCGAAATCTATATAGCCCTCTGTTTTTCCATGGTTGATGATAAACATCACCTCCGCTTTTTCAGAAACGCGCAGCGTCACCTCCACGTCCTCCGATGTCTGGCAGATGGGCTTCAGGCCGCAGCCGCCGCATACCATTTCCATAAAATCATCCAAAAATGCCTGCTCAGGCTGCGTGCCGATATAATAGGCTTTTCCTTTTCCATAAGAATTCTCAGTGACACAGGGGCATCCCGCATAAAAATCCTCCCCATATGCCGCCAGCACCTGCGCGCCGCCCTCGGTATGAATGATATCGCACAGGAAGCCGCAGTCATACTCCGCCTTCGCAAGTGCCAGCTTATCGGAAAGCTTCATGCGGTTTTTCTCATAGGGACGCAGAGCGTCGGTTTCCTCCACCCAGATTCCAAGCAGGTCCTTCAGCTTTCCCGGATAAGCGCCGAAAATACAACGGTCGTTTTCATCTGCCAGGCCGGACATTACGGTGGTTACCAGTGTGCCGCCGTCCCGCACGAAATCCTTAAGGCGCTCCGCCACTCCTTCCTTTGTCATATAGAGCATGGGCGCCACTATCAAATCATAGCCGGACACCTCTGCGTCGTAAGGAAGAATATCCACCGGGATATTCTGACGGTACAGGGTTTCATAATACAGAGAAACTGTCTTCAGATAATCCATATCCTTGCTGGGGCCGCTTGCCAGCTCCAACGCCCACCAGTTATTCCAGTCAAACAGGATTCCCGCCTTCGCAGGCGTGCGCCCCTCCAGGAAGCTGTCTCCCAGGCTCTGAAGCTCTTTCCCAAGCTGTGTGCATTCCCGGAACACCCGGGTATCCTCCCGGCCGGAGTGGCTGATAACGGCCCCATGGAATTTTTCCTGTCCGGCAATGGACTGGCGCATCTGGAAAAACAGGCAGGTATCCGCGCCATGAGCCATGGCCTGGTAGGACAGTCTACGCACCTCGCCGGGGCGTTTGAGCAGGTTATAGGGCTGCCAGTTCTGCTGGTTCGGTGACTGCTCCGTCAGGATAAAGGAACGTCCGCCCTTCAGCCCCCGCATGATATCATGCTTCATTGCCACAAAATACGGCGGATCGTCAGGCCACGGGTAATTATCCCAGCCCACGATGTCCAGATTTTTGGTCAATGTAAACTGATCCAGTTTTTTGATATAGCCGGACATGTTGGTCTGAATGGGGATTTCGGGATTGTATTTTTTCAGCACCTGGTACTCATTCATAAAACACTCTGCGGTGGAGTCGGTGACAAAGCGCATATAATCCAGCTGGATAGCAGGATTGAAACGATAATCATCATTTAACTCCGTAGGCAGCGTCACTTCCTCAAAGCTGGTAAGAACCCTGCCCCAGAAAGAAGTATGCCATCTGCGGTTCAGCTCCTCCAGCGTGCCGTAACGCCTGCGCAGCCAGAGCCGGAATTTGGCCTGGCAGGTGGGGCAATAGCAGTAGGTTCCGTATTCATTGGACACATGCCACATGGCAAGCGCAGGATGATGCGCGTACCTTTTTGCCATCTCCTCCGCGATCGCCGCCGCGCGTTCCCGGTATTTCAGGCTATTGACACAGAAGAAAACACGCATGCCGTGGGTACGCTTCCTGCCCGCAATATCTACCGGCAGCACCTCCGGGTATCTGGTGGACAGCCAGGCCGGCTGCGCGGTTGTGGGCGTGGCCAGGCATACGTAAATGCCGTTCTCCCATATCTTATCGATAATCCTGTCCAGCCATTCAAAGCAATAAACGCCTTCGTCAGGCTCCAGCCTGGCCCAGGAAAAAACAGGGAGGGTCAGGAGGTTGATCCCCGCCTTTTTGAAAAGCCGCATATCCTCTTCAATCGTTTTATCATCCCACTGGTCGGGGTTGTAATCCCCTCCGTAATAAATTCTGTCTGCTTTTTTCATTGCTGCTCCTATCTGCGCCCTTTAGCGCATATGGCAGAAACCAGAGCATATGTGCGGATTGCTCCGGTTCCCGCTCTATTCGTTTCCTTATAGGCTGCAATTTCCCCCGGAAACATTCCCAGGATCCACAGCCGGATTCCCCGCTTTTCGGTCTCAGGCATCAGACGCCTGCTGTAAATTACCACACCTTTTCCTGGCTCGCCAGGCATATCGTTCTGTATTCCCCATAAGCCTGCGCGGCGTCACCCTCCTGTGCAGGCCGTGTCCCACAGTAAAAATGATAAAGTATGCCGTTATAAAACAGCACGGAGGCTTTATGGGCGTGACCGCTGTCGATTGCGCCCGGCTTTCCATAGGTAAGGATAGGTTCCTTTACTTTTTCCCATGTAAACAGATCCCTGGAAAGCGCCAGTCCCTCCTGGGCATGGGTATGGCCGTCTTCGTACATCCTGCCATAGCCGAAATAGAAGTTTACCCAGACATCGCCGTCCTTTACAATGCAGGGGTCGGATACAAATCTTTCATCCCAGGAATCCGGATTTACCCGGAGCACCGGATTTTCCCGGCAGCGGGTCCAATGCTCCAGATCCGGGGACCAAGCCATGCCCGTCTGTTCCGTCCATCGTTCCTTCTTATCCTTGGCATTATAAAACATGTACCAGAGTCCGTCATTTTGAATAATACAGGCCTTATAAAGTCCCCCTGCCTCCCATGCCTCCCCATCTCTCCAGGAGAAAACCGGTTTGTCCGGGAAATGCCAGTCCAGCAGCTCCTCATCCTGTGTCCAGGCAAGGCCGATTTCCGCCGGACCGCTCTCGTAGCCGGTGCCGGGGTAGGAGTGGTAGACCATCCAGTATTTGCCGTCCACCTTCTTCAGCCGGGGAACCTCCCAGAGGCTGTCGTTTTCCTTAATCATCCAGGTAGCAGCCCCGCCGATGCGGTCCCAGCGGTCGCTTTCCATATGCCGCTTCAGAATCACGGCCTTATGCTTCCAGTGGAGCAAATCATCGCTCACCGCCAGCGCGGACTGGTAGCCCTTGCCGTCAAAGCCGGTATAAAGCATGTAAAAACAGTCCTGATGCCGGAATACAAACGGAATGTCAACCGCCATGCTGTCAAAAGCGCCCTCCATACCGGAACCGTGAAGGACCGATTTGGGATAACGGTATGGCGTCATATATTTTTGTATCCGTGTATCGCTTAACTCAATCATTTTTCTTCTCCTTTTCAGTCAGGCCTTCCTTCCAGGATTTCCACCCGGGACAGGATGCCCGCAGGCCTTACACACCAGGCCTCGCTCCATTCGCTTCCCCTGGTTCTGTAAGAATCCGGCCCGTACCATTTATATTCCTCATTGCAGTTATGCAGCGTGCCGAAGGTATTGAACCGGTTCCCAAAGGCGCAGATTTCCAATAGATGTCTGCCCGCGGAAAGCTTCCCTGCCCGCAGCGTATGAGGTGCAAGGGCTATCAGCCCCACGCTCCTGCCATCCACCCTTGCCTCAAGCACAGGCGCTGCAAAATGCGGCACCCGCAGGATTGTTTCCTGTTCCCGCTCCAAGGTAAAGTGCATGGCATAGGTGATATTTCCTCCGTAGAACGCAAGCCCCTGCCTGGTGATATCCCCGAAGTAAAGCTTCTTTTCTTTTTCTGTCACCACAGCCCTCGTTCCCTGCAGCCTGACGCCGAAATCCCCAAGAAGATACATGTTTTCCAGGTTGGTTTTCCTGCCAAACGGAATACTAAGAAGCAGTTCATTTTTTCCTTTCACAAGTCCGGGAACAGGCACAGTATGGATAAAGGAATCCACATACCAGCCATCCGTTTTTGCATCACAGAACGTTCCGTTCCACCGGATTACCGCTTTCTCCGGCCTCTCCATAGCCAGCTTCAATTCTCCGGTATCCATTTCCGACCAGATTTCCACCCGCAGGCTCACCTGGTTCTTCTCAGGCGATTCCCGGATTCTCCAGGGCTGGGTATAGGCATCCTGCCGGTGCGGATAGCCCAGTATGGAACGGATGCTGTTATCCAGGCGCAGGATATCCTCCTCCGGCTGCCAGGCGCCCTCGTCCAGCCTCCAGGCGGCGCGGTCCAGCAGCAGCACATTCGGTTCCGCCGGCGTCACGGTTTCCGGCTCCCTGATGACTGCCGTTATTGTTTCCTGTTTTCCCGATGCGGCCCCATTTCCTGCCACCAGTCCGTAAAAGGGCCGCAGGCTGCCTGTCTTTACCGGGAAGCTGTCCCCGGAGGATACCATAGTGCCATCCTGCCTTCCCGCCGGATCCGCGATGCTGTTTTCCTGCTTTTTTTCCGGCTCCGCCACACCGTCACCCTGCTTCTCCGTCAGCCTCCACAAAAAGCTGTCCTGGGAAAAAAGCGTCACCTGCAGCTGCGTCCAGCCGTCCAGGTATTCGGCCTCCAGCGCCTGCACGCTGCCGTCCATCGCATGATAGCAGGTTACCTGCACACTGCCCCGTATTCTCACCTGAAGCACCTCCGGCTGGTCAAGCCTGTTGTTCTTCCTGCCCACATGGCAGACAAACAGCCACCTGCAGCCGCTGTCTTCCCTGAGCTGATAGAAAAGGTTATCGGTACGGTCCCCGTTTTCTTTCCGGATGTCCAGCTCCCGCTCCTCCTCCAGCGCCTCCATCAGCTCATACTGCTGAAACGGCAGCACCACGGAACGTTCCGCCAGCTTTGCGGCCCGATCGCTTACAACTGCATCCACAAGCGTAGGGACCTTTCCCAGAAAAATGACACGGCCGCCCGCATCAGCCAGCGCTTCCAGCCGTTCCAGCGTTGTGCTGCGGATGGTTCTCATTCCCGGTACCAGCACTGTGCCGTAAGCCATCTTTCCCACCAAAAGCGCCGCCCCTTCTTTATCTGTTTCTGCGGTAAAGCGTCCTTCAGGACACTGTTCGGGAAGCAGCGCTTCCGAAAGGAAATCGAAATCCACCAGACCGAAAAGCATCCACTCGATCAGACTGCGGAAATTGTCATCCAACTGCTCCCGCATCAGCTTTGTCTGGGCCTGCGGCCCATAGCTCATCCAATAGGACTCTATCGGGTGCACCACCGCCGTCCTTACCCGCGCTTTTCCCCTGGTCAGCGCAGTGTTTACCCGGGCAAAATAATTTTCTATGTAAGGATATTTTTCCCACCAGGGTGACTGGTAATTGATGGATGCGGGCCAGTCGCGCTTGGCCTCTCCCTCCATAGACATGAACGCCAGATGGTGGCAGCGGATGGTCACTCCCAGCGCCGCCTGCCAGTCCCCCTGCAGCTTATGTCCCTTAAAATCAAAATCCCAGTGGGTCACACCGTACAGCTCGCTCAGCACGCCTTCCCTGCCGTTCTGCCGCGCCACGCTGACAGCCTGCTTCACCGTGGAATATTCCGGATCGGAGCAAAGGATATCCACTCCGGGCAGCTGCTGGCGGCGGTAACAGCGCATGGCCTCCCCCAGCCGCAGGGTTTGGGAATACAGCGTAGGCTCCGACATATAATGCCCCGTCATAGCGATATGATGGGCATTGCACCAGTCCGCAATCGTATCGCAGTAAGCCGACACAAAGCGCTCCGACAGATGATCATGATAATGATAACGATGAACCGAAGCCCTTCCCTCAGGCAGCTCCCAGAGCAGCTCCGGCAGCACCTCCAAAAGATCAGCACCATAGGCTTTTTCAAAGGTTTCCGGCAGATCGTCTGTAAAGGAAAGTGTGACATCCGCTTCACTTTCTCCATCCGGCAGCACCATGCTGCCTTTTATCTGCGGTTCATCCGTAAAAATAGCAGGAATGGATTTCCCAAATTCCTCTCCCAGCACCTCATAGTAACGTTCGTGGGTAATCTCCAGGAAGCGTTCCACAGCCTTCCTGTTCATAACATCAATATAGGTCTGGTCATTGAACCAGGGACTTTCCCGCATCAGCTCCACATATGCAAACCACAGCTTTCCTTCCCTTTGCTCTGCGGCCTTGCTGTCAAAATCCGGCTGCGGCCCGGATACCCTGTGATAAGAATGAAGATATCCTTTTTCCGTCTTAACCCGATATGCACACAGATAATAACCAGCCGGCTTTCCCCCGGCCGCAATACAGGAAAGGAATTCTTCCCTGTCAGCGCACATTCCCTGTTTTTTCTCCCTTGTCAGAAGGAGATGCCTGGCTCTGTAATTCCAGTTCTCAGTGACCATGCCGCCCGCTGCGCCGGAGGGGTATCTGTCCTCATCGTACAGCCAGCAGAGCATCCCTTTCTCCCGGGCCTGTTCATCCGCGTATTTTACCAGCTCCATGAATTCATCACTCAGGTACGGTGTTTCCAGACCGGTGCGAGGATGCAGGTGTGCACCGCCAAAGCCCATCCTCCGGAAAATCTCCAGCTGATCCGCAATCAGTTCTTTTGTCACAAGACAGTTCCAGGACCAGAAGGGGGTTCCCCTGTATTCACTGGTGGGATTTTCGAACAGCTCCCGACTTAACTTAGTTTCCGCATTTTTTTTGTACAGCATGCTTTATCCTCCTCTTATCCGGCCTGTCATTCCGGTTACTCTATCTCTTTCCCTTGGGGAAAATATGCAGGATTTCCCTTGCCTGTGCAGGGGACGCCACCTCCAGATCCATCGCCCGGATCAAAGCGGCAAGCTTTTCCACTTCTTCATAATTCCAGGCGGCGGTACGGCCGGGCGCAAGATAATGACTGTCCTCAAATCCAATCCGCACCACCGATGCGCCCATGGCAATAGCCGCTGCCAGGAAATCCCAGTTATCTCTTCCATAGTGGGTAACGCCCCATCTGGCTTCTGCCGGCACCGCCGCCAGGAAGGCGGTGAGGCATTCCATATTCGCCTGCATCCCCCCCTGTGTCCAAATACCAGATTATATAAAATAGGCTCCCTGTAAGGTACCTGCGCCTGTGTCATACGGATGTTATAAATCATCCCGATATCAAATACCTCGATTTCCGGAATGATTTCCCGCTCATATACCGCCTTTGCGCAGTATCTGATGTCCTCAAATGTATTTATATAAACCGCTTCTCCCAGATTCGTGGTTCCACCGTTTAATGAAGCGCTCTCTACCCTCCAGTAATCCAGAGGTTTGCACCTTTGTTCAATGCTCATATCGGATACCCCTCCGGTAGAAGCCTGAATGATCAGATCCGTCTTTTCAGCAATCCTTTCAAAGGTATCCGTAAGCTCCGAAATATCCGGCGTCAAAGACCCATCCGGCCGTCTGCAGTGCAGATGGCACATAGCTGCTCCGGCCTGTTCGCACCGCACGACATCCTCCACCAGCTTTTCCTTATCTATCGCCTTCCCCGCTTCCACCGGTGCCAGCGAAATAATCACTTTTCTCATATCCTTTTTACTCCAATCGTAACTGATAAGTTTCTCCACAGTTATCTGTCATTTATATTTTAAGCCAGCAGCTCCACAATTTTTTTCAACGTATCCTTATCTCCCACATTTCCCGGAAAAATAATGTAAGACAATCCCGGGAACTTACTTTCCGGCCCGGTCTTCCAAACCGGAATCCCCGGCTGCGCCTGACCCGGCACACTGGCCCTGCGGACTCCAAGGGCTTTTGTCCCCACATCGCTGGAGGTTATTCCCCCTTTTGCGATCAGAAACCGCGGCTTGCGGTGCAGACCGGCAATTACTCCTGTTACGGCATCAGAAATCTCTACGGAAAGCTTCAGCATATCTTCCCTGTCCATTCCTTCCGGCGCCAGGAGTTCCCGGCTGGTGTAAACCACCGCGGTCCTACCCTGCCCCATCACCCGCTCCGCTTCGGCTATTATCCTGTCCCTTTCCCCGGCAAGGCCGCCCTCCTGCAGACAGGCGCCCACTCTGAACTCCAGAAACTCTGCGGGGACACCGGAATCCTTCAACGCCTCCAGCTGCTGCGTTGTCTTTTTTACATGGGAACCAATGAGTACGATGCCTCCATAGTTAGAGGTCTCCCCGCATTTTTCCCCCTTTTCCATTCCCGCATCCGTTCCGCCTAACAGCTCCCTGCGCCCCAGCAGAGGTCTGTCGCTTACGTTTCCCAGAACCTTGGGAACCGCTGCTGCGCTGCGGATGATGAATTCCTTTCCTGCCTTTATGGCACGCAGCAGGCAGACGGCAAAGGCTTCCACATCGCTTTGGGCAATGGCATCCACAAACACCGGCCGGAAATTCTCCGCCTGCATAAGAAGCTCAGTAATCTCCGCCAGCTTTTGCTCCCGTAGCAAGGAAAGCGTAATATAAATGCCGTCCTCCTTCCGGTAACTTCCGCCGCTTTTTTCCTCCAGATATTCTCCCAAATGGGAGGCTTTATACCCAAAGGTTTTATCCGCTGCAAATTCCGTCTGTCCGGCAGGCACCAGCCAATCGCCTTCCTTCACATAATGGACACTGTCAATGGTAAACCGCCCGCCCTCCAGGAAGAAAGGGCACAGTATCTGTCCGTGCACAGCCTTCCCGGTCTGTTCCTCAAGCGTTTCCTTAAGCACCTCCGGCTCCAGAGGATAATGCCCACGCAGCGTGGAATCCCCTCTGGAAACAAACAGCAGCTCCTTATGGCAGGCAGCCGCGGCCTTTGCCGACCTTTCTGCAATCAGCCGGTGCTCCTCTTCGGTCTTCTGTGCAGAAAAGCTTCTGGAATTGGTCAGGATGAAAAACATATTGTTTTCCTCCTGTATTCCCTCCATCAGGCTTTCCTGTTCCCAATCTGTATAAACAGATACACCATGAACCGTCTGGACCCCGGTAGGATCATCATCCAGCACCACGATTTTCCGGTGGAAATCCCTTAATTCCTCCAGAAAAAGTCCATGCACCGCCTCCGCTTCCGCCCCGGGAAAGGTATCCAGGACCGATATAGGCAGTTTATGATATTGTCCCATTTTATTCCTCCTAATTGTTTTGCCAGGAAAAATGCGAGTCCTCTGGCGTGCAGAGGAATTCTCCTCCTTGTTCCCTCATTTATAACGAACGCACGTCCGTAACCGGCATCCAGATACGCATTTCATCCATTCCACGGTTATCCCATGCAAAGTAGGGAATCATCCTGCCTTTTATCTTTTCATATCCCCGATCCACATAATCCTGGTACAGCGCCTGCCTGTCATAGCCTTCTTTCCCATCCGTCCTTTTTTTAAGGAAGGTTCCGGTGAGGGCTGTCACAGTTCTCCCGCCAATTTCAAACAACTCCGGCTGTAAAGAAATATCCGAGGGGATAAAAAGATCATCGATGGTTTCCACCGGTGCATCCATTCCTTCCATACAATACACAAGAGGTCCCCGCTCAACAGCCACCTGGTTTACCGTTTCTTCCACCAGGGAATGGGCACAGGTAAGCCTGGCCTCCATTCCCAGCTCCAGAAGCACCTCCGTTTCCTGGGGCTTATCCACCCAAACGGTCAGATACGTCCCCACATCCTCCCGTCGAAGCGTCTGAAGGCTGATTTCCCTGCCATTTGTCCTGTTTCCAAGCCGCAGCTTTGCGCTGCGCACCCAGGCCGGAATCCTCAAGTGCAGGGCAAAACCGTTAAGCTCCCTCTGCTGTTCCCTCTCCTTTTCAAAGGTAAAACGCACAGCTCCGTCATACGGATATTCCGTCTCCTGAATCAGGATGAAAGCCTCCTCCCCTCTTCCCGGCAGGCTTATCCTTGCCCGGCTCGCGCCGTAAAGAACCGTATATACGCCGCTTTCGTCCAACGCATAGGCATACTCACTCATCTGTGCCATCAGCCTGGCCAGGTTAGGAGGACAGCAATAGCTCAAAATATACTCCGCCCTTTCCTGCCCCCATATAAGCTCATAAGGAAGCTTTTTGGCCCTGCGCAGCATATTTTCATAAAAAAAACGCTTTCCGTCCATACTGACAGCAGCCAGGTTAACATTCAGCAGCATACGTTCCAGCACATCCGCATATTCCGTCTTCTTTTCCAGACAGAACATACGCCACGCCCAATAAACACCGCCGATGGACGCGCAGGTTTCGTTATAGGCCGTGACATTGGGAAGCTGATACTCGTAGCCATAGGCCTGATGAACCAGCTGGTGGCCGAAAAAGTTCCCATAAGGGGAAGCGCCGTTATAAAGCGCGCCGCATCCGCCTGTTATATACAGCTTCTGCGTCACCAGGCTGCGCCACACCTTATGCAGCACCTCCATAAGCTCCGGATCCTCTTCCTCCAGACACAAATCCGCTACACCTGCATACAGATAATTGGCGCGTACCGCATGTCCGATAATCTTATCATGAGCCTTCAGCATAAGGCGATCCTGGTTGTCGTCCATTCCTTCCTTTACAGAATCCCGCAGCATCACTGCTTTCTTTAAAAGAGCCAGATATTCCGGATTCCCTGTGGTCCGGTACAGCTCCGCCAATCCCATATAATGGGAAGGGCACACAGCAGTCTGCACCTCGCCCTTTTCTTCCGCTTCCGCATACAGCCTATTCAGATACTCCGCCGCCTTCTCTGCGATCTCCAGAAAGCTGTCTTTTCCGGTAAGACGCTTATAAAGACAGGCTGAAGTAAAAAGATGACCGAAATTATAGACCTCAAAATCATTAATGTCCCCCAGCCTGGAAGCCTTTCCGCTTCTTTCCCCAATAATCTGTTTGGTGGATATGTAGCCGTCCGGCTGCTGCGCCCTGCCGATAAGTGCAATATAATCCTCCAGCTGCGCAAGGAGCTCTCTGTTATTTGTCCGCACCGCCGTATAAACAGCCGCTTCCATCCATTTATAGAAATCTCCGTCCCCAAATACGGTTCCGTCAAAATCCCCGTCCGCATCCCCTGCCGCAATTCTGAAATTTTCCAACACATGGCTGATTTCCCTGCGTTCAAACATATTCTGCAAATGGGGTACCGTGGAATCGGCGCAGGTATCAAAACGCTCCTTATACAGTCCATGCGTCCACTCCACATCGGAAAAAGGAAGTCCCTGCAGTCTGGCATTAGGTGATTTTCTGGTATCTGTCAGCATATCTTCCTCCTATAACAAGCCTTTCTTTTCCAGTGCTTTTTTCAGTTCCACGGCTCCGAATCCGGGGCTTGACAGGGTTGTGATTCCATGCTCCCTGCAAATATCCTCTTCCACATAGGCCATGGAGCCCTGCGCCAGAAGGATTACATCCGCTTTCTCCTTAATCTCCGCCGCTTTCTGAAGCAGCAACCTGCGGAAGCTGTCCTGATCAAGGCCGAACGCGCCGTCAATCAGACCATCCACCAGCTCCACATGACGTCCCATTTCTCTGGCCACACGCAGAACCGTATTCTTCGTAGGCTCAAGCGTGGTGGGAAGCGTTGCCAGCACAGCGATTCTGTTGCCGCGGCGAACCGCCTCCCGGCACATCTCTTCATCAATCCTTACCACCGGGACCCCCAGATAAGCGGCGGCCGCCTGCATACTGTCAGCAACCTCCCCCACGGAGGAGCAGATATTCAGAATTACATCCGCCCCCTGTTTTACCGCGTCCATATACATGGAAATCAGTTCTGCCGCCGCCCTGGGCGTCACATAGCCCGCATCTCTCACCATAGCCAATATCTCCGGATTCTGCAGGCTCAAAAGCTCCGCTTCCTCCCCGATATTTTTTCTTACCTCCCGTTCCACCAGTTCAATCAGCTCCGATGTGGTACTCGTATAAACAAGCGCTGCTTTCATATGAATAAAACTCCCTTCTTCATTTAACCCTTTATTCCCACGGCCCGCAGAAAAAATACCATACGCTTCCTGTGTATCCCGCAAAGACTGTATACCCCGCCTTCCCCGGCAGGGTATCCGTCTTTCCGGAAACAGTTCCTCATCCGCGCCGTTCTGAGATATCCGTCCTATCATTAATTATAAAAGCAGCAGCCGGCAAAAAATATATGAAATTCTTCAGACTGCCATGTAAATTTTACAGATTCCGCACCCGTTCAGGCAATCGGGCATCTTTCTTATTTCTTCCAAGCACCTGTGCACCCTTTATTTCATCATTCGGCCCCACAGAACAATGGCTTAACATCCCTATCAATAAATTCCGTAATATCTTTGGCAGTGGGCTTAAACAATGCGGCAATGGAAACCACCATCTTATCCGCAGGATTAACATAAATGATATTCCCGCTGTTTCCCATGGCGGCATAACCATTCAATATACCAGTCCACCACAGATATCCGTAAGACAATTTTTCCTTCTCCCAACGGCTGTGTTCTGCCGTGCTCTCCGCCACCCATTCCTCTGATACAATCTGTCTGCCTTCCCATTTCCCGCCGTCCAGATACAGCTGTCCGATCTTTGCCATGTCCACAGCGGTGAGCGTAAGCCCCCAGCCCGCCGTATTATGTCCTTTTTCGTCCGCAACCCAGCCGCTGGCACAATTCTTTTTTACAAATGCCACATGCTCCTGCGGAGTATATAAAACAATGTTGGAAGCAACGGCAATATGAAGCGGTTCAAATAAAGCCTCCCTGGCAAAATCAAGCACCGGCCGTCCTGTTGCATTGGAAAGGAGCCCTGATAAAATATCCGGCCCTATCATTTCCATATACCGGAATTCACCCGCCGGCTTCCTTCCTCCCAGTAAATCAAGGGCCGCCATCACCCAGTCCTCGCTGGAAAAAAATCTGGTGTACGGCGCCGATCTGAATTTGTACGGGGCCGTCATGGTAAGCAGATTCTTAAGCGTAATCGTCTGTATCGTTTTTTCTCCCCTCTTCACCGTGTAATCCGGGAAAAAATCCAGTACCTTCTGATCAACGCTCCCAATATATCCCCTGTCAATGGCAATGCCCGCCAATATGGAAACAATGCTCTTTGTCACCGAAAATACATGGATGGTATCATCGGCCCCACAGCCGTTAAAATAATTTTCATATACCGTCCTGCCGTCTTTCAGAACCACCATGCCCGCAATATTGCCATGCTCCTTTTGAATTTTTTTCTCCAATGCCGTTATCTTTTCTTCATTCATATATCAATCCTCTGTAACCGCCCGGCGCCGGGCAGTTAATTCCTTCTTTCATTTAATGTACCTATCGTTTAATTACTATCTCATATCCTGCCTGAATTTTTGTCCCGGCATAAATGCCATAAACTTCCTCCTTCCCTGTTTTGAAGGATATCCTTAAAAAGAAGATAAATCGATAAGAAATCAAAATCAATACGTATTAGTAATAAATTTTATATTTTTTATTTTCTTCTTGACACTCCCATTATGTCTGAGTCTATACTTTAACTGTGGAGTGATTGTGCATACAGCTGTTAATCCATTCCGGCGGCTTTCCCGCCTGTCAAAAAAAGAACCTGTTTCCCCTCACATCCCACTAATATAACCTACTAAAGGAGAAATAATATGACTGAATGCCCGGAATGCTACAGCAACAAAAAAAGAGCAACCCCGCTGCAAAACCCACGGGACTGCCTGGAAAATCATCTGCAATACATCTGCGGTACCTGCGGCAGATGCATTTGCATCAACAAAGCGGGAAAAAACGGCTTGCAAAGATGGAATTTCCCCTTTCAATCAGCGGAAACAGCAAAGCTCTACCTGCGGACAGCAGATGCCACCGAAAAAACAAATTGCGGCATATACGAAATCACAGCTTCCAATGGAAGGAAATCCTTTAAGATTTTCAGAGATGAATTTACATTGAAGGAATATCTGGAAAAGAACAGGGGAAAATCCTGTACTGCAATGCGGCCCGTTTACAGAAGGCCTGAATACAGAGAATTTCCCCATGCAGAAATCAGAAGGCTCACGGCAGCCGAAGCTGAAGCATATATCAAAGAACAATCAGCGGGCGTTTAGAAGCCCTGGGCGGAACAAACTTTCTGCAGCTCCTTTACCAGCCTGCACAGATATTCTTCCCCCTGCCCGTCAAACATATGGGTGAAAAGCCCCTCCAGGTTCTCTTCAAAGCAGGCAGGCAGGATATGGCACTGTTCCATGCAAAGCCGCATCAGCCGTTTTTCACCGGGATGCGTCATTTCGTTCAATGCAAAAATAACATCAAAGTAGCTTTCCAGAAATGCGGCCGTCCTGTGATTGATGCTTACCAGATCCCTTCTTTGCCGCGCTTTTTTTATCTGCATGTCATAGGAGGGCAGGACGCCGTTCATCAGCTTCATATTCCGCTGCACAATATTCCTTTTCAGCTCCCGGGGATATTCCACATCAAAGTCTTTCTTCAGCCCGGTCAGGCGGCCGGTGCCGTCATATAGAATCCTGCAGGTTTTAAGATTATGCCACATACAGGTGGTATAGCCGTTGGAAGCATTCCCTTCCTGTACCACCCAGCGGATACCCGCTGCGAAATCCTCCAGCCTCCGGTAAATAATATCCAAATCCACTCCGTTTCCCAGGGTGCAGTTATCCTCCATCTCCCAGTAATGATTGTTGATTTCCATAACCGGACAAAATTCACCCAGTATTTTCTCCCGCTCACAGGCCGGGAATTCTCCCTGCAGATATACATATACATCATAGTCGGATTTCTCATCCGCTTTTCCTGTTGCCCGGGATCCGCCGAGCGCAATCGCTTCCACAGCGGGACATCCGGCCAGCCTTTCCCAAAGCCGGTTTACATCTGTTTCCGTCATATTTACTCCCATCCGCGCATTTTCCTGCGCTTATCCATTAAAGCCAGAGCTGTTCAATGCAACCAGTATACTACGTATCTGCGATCTTAGCCACTCTTTAAACTGTGAAAATACACCGAAAATTCAAAAGTTACGATTTCTTTAATATTTCCCCGGACATCTTGCGGAAATCCGCTCCAGGATATAACATAAAATCAGAACAATTAATAACGGCATTCATCTGCCGGAAACCACCTTCCTCAGCAAAGGAGGAGCATCTATGGAAAAAAATACCCCTATAACCGTTCCCGCCCTTACCAGTCTTGCCACCGCGTTCTTACTCAGCGTCACCCTCCTTGGCGGGTGCGGCCTGCCTGCGGATAATGCCGCGGATCCGGTTATTGACGCGGGAACAGCTTCCGGCGCGCAAAGCCAGGATGGCAGCCATGCCGTGTCCGAAACACAAAACGGCGCGCAGACAGATAACGCCGGGCAAAGCTTCGGCGGGAAAGCCCTGTCACAAGAGGACTCGTCTCTTCTGGCCGCCCTGCAGGAGGCTTCGGAAGAAGAGGTTTTACTGTTCGACTGTGCGGATTATGATAATGACGGAGTCCGGGAGGCCTTTGCCTTTACCGGAACCAGGCAGGATGGTTATCTGAAGGGACATATCTGGTTTGCCGGCGCAGGGGGGACGCAGCAGCTGACTCCCAGAAGGCAGACGCCGGATGGCCAAACTGTCGGGGATCAGCCTGAATATTTTCAGGATCGCAGCGCTGTCCTGGAAACTGCCGATGGCCTTTGCTACTGGTACGCGGAAACAGATGGCGTCAGCTCCACCCTCTCCTTTCTTTGGGGAATTCAGGACGGCAGCCCCTACGAAACTGTTCTTTCGGGGAAGGGAATGAACCTGACAAAGGATGGAAATGACAATTTTTTCCTGACCCAAAGCTCCTTCGATGGGGGAACCGACGGCACCGGCCATTCTTATAAGCCCTGCTATTTTTACTATGCCGGCGGCGCTTTTCATGAGTACGGTTCCTGTCCCCTCACCCAGGAGGAATTTCTGGCCCTGGAAGGCGCCGCGGACTGCATTGCCCCTTTCCAGGCAGAGAATTACTGGATACGCGAAATCTGGCTGCGGGGGAATGGTCTCATCCAGGTAAACATGACGGATAATTCACTGAATAAAACCGTTGCCTGCGCTATGGAAGGCGGCAGTCTGGCTGTCATATCGGAAAACGACGGGCTGTCAGGCACCTTAATCGGAGAAATCGTCTCAGCGGACTGGTTTGGCGGCCAGAATGCCCTGCAGAGCCTTTGGGAACAGAAAAACAGTGGACAGGACGGCCTGTTCGCAGCCCTGCAGCCAAACGAGAATGCATGGTACGATCTGAACGGAGACGGCCTGCCGGAAATGATCTGTTTCAAGACGGACTATGATGAGGAATCGTATCGGTCGGAGGGCATCAGCATTGAGATTGACGGACGCGAGGTTTGGAGTCTGAAGCAGGGAGCCGCAGGATATTATGTCTGGGTAACAGATTTGGACGCGGCCGATGGGAAAAAGGAACTGGTTCTGAAGGGGCAGGAAGAAAATGACTGCATTTTCATGCTGAAGCTTCTGTCTTATGAAAATGACGCGCTCAAAGAGCTTGGCGATCTGGCGGAGACCTCCGTCTTAAACGGCACCGGAAATCTTTACCGCATCTCATCCTGGGATGAGGGATATGGAAATTACATAAAAATACCGGGTGACGGCACCCTTTCTGTCTGGGCCGACACACCGGTATTCGTAAACGGTCTTGGATGCTATTACGTAAAGCTTTCCTTCCGCTGCAGCGATAACGGCTTCACTCAGCTGCAGCAGGACGAATATGAGATGAAAGTCCCCTGGATGTATGGAGAACCCTTTGTCTATACAGCACAGGCGGCGCTGCCCTTCTTTGATTCACCGGAAGATCAGCCTTCCGGGGTACCGTCCTTTATACTGGATCCCGGAGACCAGATGTACTGTCTGGCCCTGGCTCCCTGTACGGAAGAACTCATCTTTGTAAAGATGGAACGCACCGATGGAAGCGAAAAGGGCTGGATGCTCTTTTCTGAAACACAGCTTTTCACGGAACTGCCGGGCTGGGGTTAATCCCCGGCCTGAGGCTTCTGCCTGCTTTTATTCATAACCCTGTTCAAAACATGATACAGATAATCCACATCCACCGGCTTTGTAACAAAGCCGTTCATCCCTGCCGCCGCAGCCGCATCGGCATCTTCCTTAAAGGAATTCGCAGTCATGGCAATAATGGGAATCACCGCCGCATCCGCCCGTTCCAGCTTCCGGATGGCCCTGCATGCTTCCAGCCCGTCCATTACCGGCATCTGGAGATCCATGAGAATCACCTGGAATTCGCCTTCACTGCTGTCGCGGAACATTTTCAACGCCGTTTCGCCATTCTCAGCCCTGCAAACCTGCGCTCCCTTCATCTGCAGCAGCTCCTCTGCAATTTCAGCATTCAGATCATTATCTTCCGCAAGCAATATCCTGATTTCTCCCAGAGACTGCGGCGTTTCCTCTTTTTCCTCTTCCGATTCCAACATGGCAAGCGGAAATTCCACTGTAAAATAGAACTCGCTGCCCTTTCCCTGTTCGCTTTTCAGCTTCAGTTCCCCGCCCATCAGCTTAACAATTGTTTTACTGATGGCAAGGCCCAGGCCGGTTCCCTGGCTCTTGGAATAATTGGTTCCCACCTGTTCAAAAGCCTCAAAAATACGCTTCTGGTTCTTTTCAGAGATACCCTCTCCATTATCGATTACCTGAAAATTGTATTCCGCTTTCCCCTCTTTTTCCCCGGTCTGTCTGATTCGCACTATTACTCTGCCGCCTGCCGGCGTAAATTTGAAGGCATTGGAAATCAGATTCATCAGCACCTGCTTCAGCCGTATGGCATCCCCGGAGAGAATATCATCCTTTATCCCATCCTCCAGGACAAATTCCAACCCTCGTCTGCCTGCCTCCGCAGTCATCATGCTTTTCAGTTCATCCGCCACGCGTCCCATGGAAAAAGGTTCGCTGGTTATTGTCATCATTTCATTCTCTATCCTGCTCATATCCAGGATGTCACTGATAAGATTCAGCAGATAATGGGAGGAGGAACGTATTTTCCCCAGGTTCTCACGGATATTTTCGGGAACGTTCTTCTCCATGCAGGTTAAATCGCTCAATCCCACAATAGCGTTCATTGGCGTACGGATTTCATGGCTCATCCGGGAGAGGAATTCTCCCTTGGCCCGGTTGGCCGCCTCTGCCTTTTCCAGGCTGCTGTGCATTTCCGCCGCATGGACCCTGGATCGTGCTACTACAATAACAAGCACTGCCAGCAGGACAAAAATACAGGTCGTCACCGCCACCACCATAACAGGATTAGCATAAATTAAATCAATCAAAGAAAACTCACTTACGCCGACAGATATCATGTTTTTATTTACCAGGTTTTCCTTCTGATCGCTTGTCAGACTGTTGAGCGCCTTATTGACGGCAGTCAGCAGTTCCGGCTGGGCCGGGCTCTTCATGGCAAAGCACATATCGTTTCTGTCGTTAATCAGGGAATTCGGGATCACATTGGTAAAATGATGGGATTGTATTTCCTGCTCCATTCTCATGGAAAGATCATAAAAGAAATCAATCTCACCGCTGTTGACTGCCATGAGGCCCTCAGGTACGGTTTTAAAATACCTTACCTCGGCGGCGGCTACTTCCTTAGGCATTTCCCGCCCCTCTATAATACCGCCGACCAGACCTTCCGACGGGTAACTGACCGCCTTATTTCTTACCAGGATATCGTTCAGGGAAGCATAGGAAGCGGAAAGCGCCAGGTCCATCTGTGCGGCTTCCTCTTCGTTTCCCATGAACGCGCCCAGCATATCCGCTTTTCCTTCCTGTACCATAGCCAGGGCCTTCGCATAGCTGTCCGTATACACATACTCAAATTCCAGTCCGGTGAATCCGGCTACGGCACCCAGGACATCGGATATAATACCGTCATGCAGATCATTATCCGTCTGCGCGCAGAACAGAGGATGCCAGTTTTCCACTACCGCAACGGAAACTGTCTTTTTCTGCGCAATATATTCTTTTTCCTCTTCATTCAGGATGATGCCTGCAATGCTGCCGTCCGGGAAATTGGCCTTGTAGCGTTCTTCGGCAAAGTTGGGATTGGAATCCATTATTTTCGCCAGCGCCATATTCAGCCCGTCCAGCACCTCCTGGTTTCCCACATTGGTCACAATATAATGAGGCTGGGAGTCATATTCGGTGACAATACGGTAGGTAATGGAATCATCCACATTATTGCCAAGCAGTATATCCACATCCCCTCTGTCCAGATATACATACAGTTTCCCGTCCACAAGCTGTTCGCTGGTGTAATATTTCAGATTGCAGTTAATATTGTTGCTTTCCAGATATACCTTCAGACGCCGGATATTCTCATCCGCACGCTCATATACGCCTATTGTCTTTCCTTCAATACTTTTCAGGTCATAGGCCTTAATGCTCATATCGTCCCGGCGCGCCAGAAGCACTGATTTGGTGTAGCCCGAATTATAATCAGGATAGGCAAAAAACTTTTCAAACTCTTTTCTGTAGTAGGTGCCCCCCATCAGATCAAATTCGCCCGCCAGGAATCTGTCGGTCATACTTTCACTGTCCGTAGGAATATATTCATATTTCCATCCGGTATATTTGGCTATCTCATTCAGATAGTCCACTACTACACCGTGACGGTTGCCTTCCCTGTCGATTTCCGTAAATCCATCCACTTCAGGGAAGGCCACGCGCAGCACCAGTTCCGATTCCGGCTCCTTTGCCTGAATATTTATACAGGGATAAAGCATTTCTATTATGAGAAGCATGACAAGCAGCAGCCATCCTTTATTTCTTCCCGGGAATCTGACAGGCCTTTTCATATTGATATTCCTTCCATTTCACTACATTTCGTTCAGTCTGTGTTTTATATTGTAACACGGATCAGAAATTCTTTCTATCCTTTCTCAAAATATCGTTACTTTTTTGAAAAATAATAGAAAAAAAACTGTTATTTTACACTGTTCCTACTCCCTTCCCGGGTCTTTCCTCCATAGCATTCCCTTCCGACAGGTATTGTTTCAGTATCCGTTCCAGCTCATTCAGATCGATCGGTTTTGCCAGGTGGGCGTTCATCCCCGCCCGGCAGGCCGCCTGCACATCCTCTGCAAATGCATTCGCCGTCATGGCTACAATCGGCAGTCTTTTCACATCCCGCCGTTCCAGGGCCCGGATTTCCCTGGTTGCCTCATAGCCGCCCATTCCAGGCATCTGGATATCCATCAGTATCAGATCATAGTAACCTTCTTCTGATTCCCGCACCATCCTGACCGCTTCCGCTCCGTCACTGGCCTCCTCAATGACAACGCCGCTTTCTCCCACAAGCTCCCTGGCGATTTCCCGGTTGATTTCATTATCCTCTGCCAGCAAAACCCTTTTGTCCCTGTAATCTGCCTTCCAGCCGGGCCGTACAGGTTCCGTACCTTCCCTGTCTTCACTCAGCTCACTGAGCAGATAACATACTTTGGAACGGTAAAAGGGTTTGGCAAGGAAGGCCGTCACCCCGGCTTCCCTGGCTTCTCCTTCTATTTCCGCCCAGTCATAGGCAGTGAGTATGATGACCGGGATATCAGGCCCCACTTCACTGCGGATACGCCTTGCAGTTTCCACGCCGTCCATATCGGGCATTTTCCAGTCGATGATAACAAGCTGATAAGGGTCCGCCGTATCCCTGGCCTGCACTACCCAGGACACGGCAGTTCTGCCATCCGTCACAAACTCTGCGCGCAGCCCCATATTATCCAGAAGCTCCGCAGCATTTTCGCACGTCTGCCTGTCATCATCCACAATCAGGCTGTGAACGCCGATCCATTCCCCGGGGACCTCCTCCGCCTGGGCATTTTCCGGCTGCATGGGCATAGTCACCGTAAAGACAGAGCCTTTCCCGGGACAGCTTTCCACAAGGATGTCGCCGTTCATCATCTCCACCACATTTTTAGTAATTGCCATTCCCAAACCGGTTCCCGTAATTTTGCTGATAGTGGAATCCTGCGCACGTTCAAAGGGCTGGAACAGCTTTTTCAGGAATTCTTCATTCATTCCCACACCGGTATCCTCACACCGGAAAATATAATTCCCGTATCCCCTGCGCGTACTGTTTTCCTGTCTGACCTCCACCAGAACGCTTCCGCCCTCCGGCGTATATTTCACTGCATTGCTCAGGATATTGATGCAGACCTGACGGATACGGAGAGGATCTCCGATTACTTTTTCGTTTTTCAGCATGGTAAACTGGATTTCCAGATTCAGATGACCGGCATTCGCCTGAGGCCGTACCAGCTCCACCGCATCCGCCACCAGTTCCGCGAAGTTAAAGGGCTCCTCCCTGAGCGACAGCTTCCCGCTTTCGATTTTAGACATATCCAGCACATCATTGATCAGGCTGAGCAGATGCTGGCTGGACAGGCTGATTTTGCGCAGACATTCCACCACACGGTCCCTGTCATCCAGGTGGGCCGTGGCGATTGCCGTCATTCCCACAATCGCATTCATAGGCGTCCTGATGTCATGGCTCATATTGGACAGGAACTGGCTCTTGGCGCTGCTTGCCGCCCTCGCGCTGTCCAGCGCGCTCTGAAGCGCCTGCCTGCGCTGCTCTTCCTCATACCGTTGTTCATCATTCCTGCGTGAAATGAGAATGGCCAGCTTATCCTCCGAATATGGATTATCCACATAAATGATCTGCGTGGAGACCCAGTGATACTTCCCGTCCGCCATCAGCTGTTTTGCTTCCAGATAGATTTCATTTTTATCCTGCCCCAGCGCATTCCGCAGGTTTTCCATTAAAAAACGGTTTCTGAATATTTCCTGCGCGTCAGGATGCATGGTGGGAAGCATAGCTTCAAACAGTTCAGAGTACGACTTCTGCTTACCCAAATCAACCATAAGATCCGGCTTGACATAGATAAAGTTGAGTGTATCCCTGGTAAGGTTTATGCTGATAATCACAGGATAGGCATTGGAAATCGCCCCGACCAGCGTAAGGCGCTCCTGAAGCTTCGCCCTTTCCGCCGCTTCCTTGGCCAGCTTTTCCTCCGTAATATCATGAAAGGTTGCGATCAGAACCGGATTTCCGTTAGGATCCTTCATCTTCTCCACTATGACTGAAGACCAGAACCAGGTACCATCCTGGCGCATCACCCTGTTTTCAAACCTGTTTTTCCTGTCATTCTCCGCTGTATCCCTGAAAATACCTATCGTCTGCTCATAATCCTCCGGGTGGACGATATCCTTTATGGCTTTGCCTTTGGGCGCGTCGTTTTGCGCATCCTCCGGATATTCAAGCAATCTGAGTCCCTCCCTGTTCAATTGCAGAATGCATAGCGGCTGCTCCTGCGTGATAAGGGCAATCCCTTCCGGCACCGCATTATATAAATGCCCTATGTATTCCGCCTGATTGCCCAGCTTTCTGTCAGTCCTGTTCACATAGCGGACATAGAATGCCACAAGCAGGAAAATCCCAAGAATAATGCTGGCTATCAGCGTCATTGTACGCATCAGGATTTCATTCGTCTGCTTCTCCACCACATTCCTGGGAATGATGGAAATCAGATACCAGTCGGACTGCAGCTTCAGCGGCGTATAGCAGAATACCATCTGCTCCTCCTGATATGCAAATACAGCCCAGCCCGTACGGAAATCTTCCAGGGCTTTGGCAAACTCCCGGATTTTATTCTCACTGTTCTGTGTGATCGGAAGCATATCAAACAGGTTCTGGACCGTCTTATTGCTGTTGGGATGGGGCGGACGAATCAGTACGTCCCCGGTTGTATTTATTACATAGGAAAAACCCGCGTCATTATAAAATGACAGGGAAAAGCTGTCCACAATATTTTCCACTTCATATTCCTTCACAAGGAACCCCGTCTCACCGTCCCGCAAATCGATCCGGACAAACAGGTCAAATACATTCACCCCTGTGACGCTGCTTATATGCGGATTTATAATCCCATCCTTCTTATTAGCTTTCCAAAGCTGCTTTTGGGCTTCTTCATCCTTCCCCGTCCCTGCCGGGAGAACCCTGCCGTCAGACAGATACAAAGCCGCACCCTGATCCGTCTTTGCATAGCTTTCCAGCGCCAGCTGCAGTTCTTCCTTCTGCTGCGAAGAAAATTCCTTCATATAACCTGCAACGGTCCCCATGGACTGATATTCATCCTCCAGCTGTATACGCAGCGTATTGCAGCCCTGCATTGTGCTTTCGATAATCGTGCTTACCGATTGTTCCCATAGCTGTTTTTTCACTCCCTGCACAAAAAGCAAGGTCATAGTGCTGAGCACAGTGACGACAAAAACAGCAGCCAGAGCGAATTTTATTTTGCTGCCTACGGCCCTCTCTTTTTTCATCACTCCGCTCCCCTTTCTTCACCGGCCTGTTCATCGAGCCAGTCCATCACCGTCTCCTCCGGTTCTCCCGCAAGAAGCTTTTGTACTGCCTGCGCAGTCAGGTTCCATATCGGCACCTCCAGAAATGCATCCGTCCCGATAACGGTCCTGCCCTGCTGATAGCACGGTATCAGAGTCTGTATTTCTTTCACCGCTGAAGGCTCCCCTCCCTCAAGCGGACTGAAGGAGGACTGCTGATCTGCAAATTTGCTTATATTTTCAGGCTTTGTAAAAAATTCCACAAATTTCATGGCCTCCTCCTTATGTTCGCTGCCCGCGTTAACACTCAGCCTTGTGTCCGCATTGATTACCAGCAGGGAACCATCCTCCAGTACAGGGTAAGGAATCACCTCAAATGAAAAATCCGGTTTCATCCCGTCCACTCTTCCTGCCGCCCATGCCCCGGTCAGCATAAAAGGGGCTTCCCCTTTGGTAAATTCCTGTAAATCATCGGATGTCTTCCTGGTTTCCACCGTTTTCTTCGCATCCACATACCCCTTATCAATCATTTCTTTTACAAGGAGGAAGCCCGGTTCCAGATAATCGCTCAATGCCTCTTCACCGCTGTTCAGACTGGAAAATACTTCTTTTTCCCTTTTCTCCTGATACAGGGAGTAAAATCCCCTGCCGATTACAAGCGTCTTCAGCGAAATATCATTATTGGCAATCACAGGAGTGATTCCCTGTCCCGCAAAATACTCGCAGGCTGCCATCCATTCTCCCAGATTTTCTGGCACCTTCTGATTATGCTCCTTCAAAAGATCCAGATTGCAGTAAAGCCCGAAAATGGATACGGTGGTTGGCACCCAGTATATCCTGCCGTCCTCCTCCATCTGTCCCCGCATACTCTCCGTAAAATTTGAAATCGTGCCAAGCCCGGATAAATCAGCCACAAGCCCCTGGTTTTTCAGTTCCAGCAAAATATCGTGGTTGACCATAAACACATCATCGCCTTTTCCCGCCGCCATCCGCTTTTCCAGCGCATTATAATATGCAGTCCCCTTCAGGCTTTCATAAGATATCCTGATACCCGGATTTTCTTTCATAAACTCCGATATGATCTCTTCTATAATAAGAACGTTCTCCGGTTCATACTTATTTCCAAAAAAGGTAAGCGTAATGCTCTCCCGGTCTGTCTCCTCATAATTCACCACCTGATTGCCGTTCCCGCAGCCCGCCAGAATAAAAATGCATGCCAAAACCGCTGCGCATATATTTGCTGTTCCTTTATTTTTCATTTATCTGTTCCTTTCCTTATGTTTTATGGAACAGAAGTTACATTTTCCTCTCAAACTCTGTCCATGTTTGCATTAGATTATTTTATCACAGAAGTTTTATTTACGCAATCTATACCAAAAGGGACATCTATGCCAAAAGGGACGGCAAAAAGGACCGCAATACCAAAAAGGAGCCTGATACCTGAACGGTATCAGACTCCAAAACGGGAAACATACCCTGACAGGGAAGGCTGCCGATGGTTCCCCTGTTTCTCCTTTTATTTTTCAAGTATCCGGCCGTCGGTGGATATCGTTACCACCTGCCAGGGGATAAATTTGCCGCTGTTTTTCAGGGCTGTCACCGCCGCGTGTTCGATACCGCCGCAGCAGGGCACCTCCATCCTTACAATAGTCAGGCTCCTGATGTCATTTTGACGGATGATTTCCGTCAGTTTTTCACTGTAATCCACACTGTCCAGCTTGGGGCAGCCAATAAGGGGCACCTTACCGCGGATAAAATCCTGATGGAAATTGCCATAAGCATACGCGGTACAATCCGCGGCAACCAGCAGGCTGGCTCCGTCAAAATAAGGGGCATTCACCGGCGCCAGTTTGATCTGTACCGGCCACTGCCGCAGCCGGGAGGGAACAGCCTCCATTGCATGTTCAGGCTGCTGCGTCTCCTGTCTGTCAAGCTCCCTTGCCCTGCTGCCGGGGCAGCCGCCGGAAACAGCCCCGCCCTCTGACTGCATTTTTTTCTTTTTATTTTCCAGGACCGCGCCTTCATCATAGGCAGCCGCCTCCCTCTCCACAAAAGAAATCGCTCCTGTGGGACAGGTGGGAAGGCAATCTCCCAGTCCGTCACAATAATCATCCCTGAGCAGTTTTGCCTTGCCGTCAACCATTCCGATTGCACCTTCATGACACGCCGCAGCACAAAGACCGCAGCCATTGCATTTTTCTTCATTAATATGAATAATTTTTCTTACCATAATTCCTGCCTCCTTTTATTACTCCCAGATCGCAGCAGCTTACCTATGGGCCTGTCACGCCGGGAATTCTTAGCTATCACATCGGGAACTCTTTACTTGACTTTCTGGAGTAAGTATAATACAATCCTTCCAACATGTATGTTGTTAAAACAACAAATGGAGGAAATTTTTTTGAATTATAAATTTTTGTCAAAAACTCTGTTATTCCGGGGAAATACGGAAGAAGAAATCAAGGCAATGCTTTCCTGCCTTGGCGCAGAACAGAAGCACTATATAAAAGGAAGTACTGTTTATCATGCCGGCGAACCGGTGGATGCAATCGGACTGGTGCTTACCGGCCGTGTGCAGATAGAAAATGACGATCACTGGGGGAATAAAAGCCTGCTGGACAGCGTTGGGGAGGGCATGATTTTTGCGGAAACCTATGCCTGCATCCCGGGAGAGCCCATGCAGGTAAGCGTAACTGCCTCGGAAAACTCCGAAATTCTGTTTCTGAACGCCGCCAGAGTGTTGCAAACCTGCCCCGGCGCCTGTGAGTATCACGGCAGGCTGATCCGGAACCTGCTCACCATCTCGGCACAGAAAAATCTGATTCTTTCCCGCAGGATTTTCCATACCTCTCCCAAATCAATCCGCGGAAGGCTTCTGTCCTACCTTTCCTTCCAGGCGTCCTCCCAGGGAAGCAGTGAATTCACGATTCCCTTCAACCGCCAGCAGCTGGCAGATTATCTGAGCGTGGACCGCAGCGCCCTGTCCAATGAGCTGGGTAAAATGCAGAAGGACGGGCTTCTTAAGGTAAACAAGAACCATTTTATCATCCGGGACAATCAGCCGTAGCCGCAGATGCGCAGCGGCCGCACGAAAAGCGCCGGGATTCCGTGAAGCCTCAATCCCGGCGCTTTTCGCTGCCTGTTACTAATAATCTTCTTTTCCAAAAATGAAATCATAAAGCGTCTGGAACATACGCTCCGGTTCAATGGGCTTGGCCAGATGGGCATTCATACCCGCCGCCTTGCTCTTTTCAATATCATCATCAAAGGCATTAGCCGTCATTGCAATGATGGGAATTGCCGCGGCATCTGCATTGCTCAGATGCCTGATGTTCGTTGCCGCCGTAAGGCCGTCCATCAGAGGCATGCGGATATCCATGAGGATAACATTATAATAGCCTTCCGGGGACTTGCTGAACATTTCCATGGCCCGCAGTCCGTTCTCCGCGGTATCCACCGTAAAGCCCTTGCTTTCCAGGAGCATCACCGCCACCTCGGTGTTAATCTGGTTGTCCTCTGCAAGCAGCACCCGTTTTCCGGTAAAATCATAATCAATGACCTGTGTCTTTTCTTCCTGCTCTTCCTTTTCCCCCAATGCTTTGGTGAACGCGGAAACCAGTGAGGACTTAAACATGGGCTTGCTCATCAGCAGATTAACGCCGGCCAGCTTGGCTTCATGTTCAATGGAAATCCAGTCATAGGCCGTCATGATGATGATGGTCACCTCCGGACCTACTATGCTCCGAATCCTCCTGGCGGTTTCGATACCGTCCATGTCCGGCATCTTCCAGTCAATAAGAATCATATCATAATAACGGTTCTGGCTCCAAAGCGTATTCACCTGCTCAACAGCCTTCCGGCCGCTGTCCACCCATTCGGCGCTGATGCCCATTTCATGCAGGGTCATTACCGCGCTTTCACAGACGGCCACATCGTCGTCCACCACCAGCGTTTTCAGATGGGAAAAATTAAAATCATGCTTTTTCTGGTTATGGCGCAGCTTTTCTTCCTCGGTAATCCCCAGCTTTACATCCACTATGAATTCCGTGCCGATTCCCTTTATGGAGCGCACGGTAATCTTCCCGTCCATCATATCCACGATATTTTTCGAAATGGCAAGCCCCAGCCCTGTGCCTCCGTAAAGGGAGGTGGTTCCTGTGGATTCCTGGGAAAAGGGTTCAAATATATGCGGGATAAAATCATCGCCCATCCCCACTCCCGTGTCATTGACAATAAAACGGAGCATGGCATCGTTTTTTGTTTTCCTGCGCTGGGATGCGGAAAAGGTCACCTTACCGCCCTCGCCGGTAAATTTGATGGCATTGTTTAAAATATTGATCAGCACCTGCTGCAGCTTCATGGCATCCCCGATATAATAATCGTCCAGCACCGGGTCCACAATACATTCATACTCCACGCCCTTGGCCTCCGCCTGTCCGTAGCAGATGGAATTGATGCCTACCAGGAATTCCTCTGTGGGTATCTTTTCATTTTTCAGCAGCATTTTCCCGCTTTCAATACGGCTCATATCCAGGATATCATTTATCAGGGACAAAAGGAAACGGGAGGAAATTCCTATTTTTGAAATGCAGTCCTCCACCTGTTCATCATCCCCGATCGACTGGGCGGCAATGGTGCTCATGCCGATAATTGCATTCATTGGGGTACGGATTTCATGGCTCATGCGGGAAAGGAAGTCCGACTTTGCCGCGTTTGCCTGCTCCGCTGCAACCAGGGCGGCCGCCAGCTCCTCCTTCTGACGCTGTTCCTGACGCACCACATCAGTCACATCCGTACGGGCGATGCAGATTCTTTTCAGTTCCTGGCTGATATAGAAAACCTCAAACCGCTTAATGCGCAGCTCCCCTTTTTCATCCTTCATTTCCACAAGGAAGGTGTAGGAATCCTTTTCCTTCAGCTGCCTTTCCATATTGGAGAAATCCAGCTGGTTCAGATATTCCGTTTTCGCAGGTTCGTTCATATAGGCATCGGCAAACCTGTGCAGCTCCTCCTGAAAACCTCCTTCCGCAGGAAGTATGTTCCGCCCGCCGCCGTCTATGGAAACCGGCCTGTGGGTTCCCTGCAGGACGTCCACTTCGGTTATGCTGTCATAATCCAGCTTCGCAATTCTTTTCAGCAGCTGCTCCTGAAGCTTTTGCTCCGTAATATCTATGGTATAGAAAAACAGAAGCACATCCCCGCTCTCCGGATTCCTGAAGGAGCGCAGCTTCGTACTCTCCCAGAAGCTGCTTCCGGTGTTGCTTCTGCGGAGGAATTCAAAGTGATAATCCGTTTTTCCGTTGGCATAATCGGCCAGCACCTTCTCCCGTTCCAGAGTGCTTCCAATCCTTTTCCCCATTTCCGGATCCATGGCTGATCGCTCCAGGCTGAGGATAGTATCCTCATAGGAATCCCCGATATGGGCCACCGCCATTTCCGAAGTTGAAACGTAGGTTTCCAGCCTCCCCTGAGTCACATTCAGGCTTCCCTGAATGCTTCCCTCCGCAGAAGACACCTCTGCAAAATAAGACAGCTCCTTTTCATACAGATTCAGCACTCTCTGCTGCAGCTGTTTTTCATCCGTTATATCTACAAAAACACAATAAAAATACTGCTCTCCATCTTCTTCCGTAAACAGCTGCGCCTTGATGGAAATCCATTTTACACTTCCGTCCCTGCAGATCAGGCGGTTTTCGTTATGTATGGTATTTCCTGTTTTCAGCTGCTCCCTGAGCTTGTCGGCCATGATATCGAAATCCTCAGGATAAATGACGGCCGACATCCTGTTTCCCATGGCTGCGAATTCTTCCCTGCTGAAACCCAGGAATTCAAACAGTCCGTCATTGGCGTCAATTACGGAAAAATCAGCATCAAACCGGCACCGGAACACTGCTCCCGGAATGTTGTTATACAGGTTGAGCACTTCCGCCTGCGCACGCTTCTGTGCCGTAATATCCATGCAGACCGATATGATCGCAGGCCTCCCGTCTTCAGCCATTACTCTGCGTCCCATGTCATGAACCCAGATGTAAGAACCATCCTTTTTCTTCATGCGGTATTCCACCACATATTCAACATCCTCTGCCAGCTGCTCCATCACTGCCCGTTCCACCATATCCTGATCCTCGGGATGCATACAGTTGGAAACGCAGCCTTCAATATCCGCTACGAATTCGGCCTCGTCCGCATAGCCCAGGTAATTCAGCATCCTGCGGTTGACGAAATAAAACGGAAAGTTTTCCTCTATGTAACCGCCCATCATACCGCCGGGCAGGGACTCATTCAAAAGCTCCTGTCTCTGCCGAATGGTATTCTCCATAACCAGCGTCTTCGGGTAATGCTCCGTCCCCCGCTGGCTGCCGGCAGGCTCGGCAAAGTGGAAGCTCTGCAGCTTCCAGCCCTCCCCCTCCATTACCATGGTAAAGAAACCGCGTACATGCCAGGTATACACAGAATTTTTCAGAGTAACCTCCGCAGACAGGTTACGCACATGCTCCGCTATAACCTGTTCATTTATCTCCGTAAGAAGCAGTGTAAACGGCTCCGGAATCTCCAGCATATCCTGTCTGAGGTAGGAAAGCATCTCATCCCTGCCCCGTGCTGACTCTCCGATCCCGGTGCCCACAAAATCCACGTCTTCCCTGATAAAGGCCATAGCCGCCTCCACATCCCGTTCCACAAACCAGGCCCGGCAGAATGCCTGCAGCGCCTCCCCTGCCGTCATTTGAATATTCATCTGTTTATCCTCTCTGTAACTGCATGTCAATAGCACTCTGTCCACCGGGGCATCATCGTTTCCTATTCTTCCTCTTTTCCTGTTTTAAACCCGGAAAACTACAGCAAAAAAAGAGTCGTGATCCACTCCGCATCATGCTCATTCTAATGACTGTGCGTGATACGGCAGGCCAGACTCCAGGATTCTTCCTGTTTGTTTTTATGCTCTTTACCCCAATTCACGCTGTTTTGCCCGCCTACATCCATTTTACCTTCTCAGCCGCACCTTCACGGCGAAGCGGCCGCCGCCCTTTTTACAGTTGATCAGTAAAACATTATGTTTTATTTTATATTATACAGAAGTCCTGTGCAAAACGCAATGTAATCTTATTTCCCGCCTGCGCTTACCCCCGGGCTGGTCACTGTTCACAGATTACCGCTCATTCCATGACAGTAACGTCCACAGACGATTTGTCCTTCTGCCGTCACTGTTCTTCTTGTCCCAGCCTCCCTGCGCTGGTATACTGTAAGAAGCAACAGCATTGTAAAGGAGGCACTTATGAATCAGACACTGGATAAATTTAAGGAACATCTCAAAAAAATGAGGCAGTATGAGCAGGCAGTATGTCTGCTTAACTGGGATCTGCAGACCATGGCTCCCAAAAAGGGAGTGGAAAGCAAGCTGGAAGCCCTGGGCTTCTTTTCCACCGAGTCCTTCAAGCTTTCCACATCAGAGGAATATGGGGCTATGCTGCAGGAGCTTTCCCGTCCGGAGCTTTTTGCGCAGCTGGATGAAGGGATGCAGCTGACGGTAAAGCGCGGTTTACGGGATTATCAACGCTTTCAGCGCGTTCCCCAGGATTTTTATACGGATTATGTGACCACCTCCGCGCGATCGGAAAAGATGTGGGAGGAAGCAAAGCGGGCCGGGGATTTCTCTCTCTTTTCTCCCTGGCTGGATAAAATGATTTCCATGACCAGGCAGTACGTGGGATACATGGAACCGGAAAAAGATGTCTATGAGGTGCTGCTTGATATGTACGAGGAAGGGATGGACAGCGCCACCATCGACCGGATTTTTGATGAAATGAAGGAAGGGCTGCTGCCGCTGCTTTCCAAAATAGCTGCTGCGGGCAGGCCGGATCTGTCGGCGCTTGAAGGCCATTACGACATTGACGCCCAGAAAAAAGTGCAGAATATGCTGCTTTCCTATATCGGCTTTGATTTCGACGGAGGCGCTGTGGCAGAAAGCGAGCATCCCTTCACCATGGGCATATGCCATGGGGATATCCGGACCACGAACCATTATCTTGAGGATGCCCCGTTATCCGCCATTTTCAGCGCCATCCATGAGGGAGGGCACGCTATTTTTGAGCAGAATATCGATCCTGTTTTTGTGAATACCGCAGTGGAGCAGGTGAACCTGATGGGCCTGCATGAAAGCCAGTCCCGTTTCTTTGAAAACATCCTGGGCCGGAATCCAAATTTCTGGAAGCCGGTTTACGGACAGCTGGGAGAACTTCTTCCTCAGTTTCAGACCGTTCCCTTTGATGTTTTCTGCCGGGCGATCAATGATGTCCGTCCCAGCTTCATCCGGACGGAGGCGGACGAGGTGACCTACTGCCTTCACATTATCCTGCGCTATGAAGTGGAAAAGGCAATTTTCCGTGACCATGCCGCCACAGACACGCTGCCGGAGCTTTGGAATGATAAAATGGAAGAGCTGCTTGGCATCCGTCCTGCCAACGATGCGGAGGGCATTCTGCAGGATATGCACTGGTCCGACGGTTCCTTCGGCTACTTCCCTTCCTATCTGCTGGGCTCCATTTACGGCGGCATGTTCTTAAATCAGATAGAAAAGGAGCTGGGAAGCCTGGATCCCATCCTTGCGGAAGGCCGGGTAAAGGAAATCACCGCCTGGCTCAATGAAAAAATCCACCGTTACGGAAGCCTGTACAATTCCCGCCAGGCGGTGCAGAGGGTATGCGGCTGTGAAATTTCCGCAGCGCCGCTGCTGTCCTATTTCAATAAGAAGTATGGGGAAATTTACGGATTCTAAAGGAAGCCTTGCTTTTCCTTTTTCCCCATGCTACAATAAGGTCCGGGAATGAAGTTCTCCCATGGCTATTGCCAAAACCGCTGATAAAGCTGATGACTTCTGTGATTTTTTCACAGGGTCATTGGCTTTTTTTGCTGCCGGGTAACGACCCGTAATCTGACATTCTTCAGGGAGGAATTTTTTATGCTTACATCACTCGCACTTATTTTTCTGGTGGGGCTGGCCGCCGCGTCCATCTGCCAGCGGATACGCCTGCCCCGTATCATCGGTATGCTGGCTACCGGAATCCTTTTAGGGCCTTATGTGCTGGATTTTCTTGACGGCTCCATTCTCAGCATCTCTTCTGATTTAAGGGAAATGGCTCTGGTCATCATTCTGATTAAGGCTGGCCTTTCGTTGGATATCAGTGAATTAAAGGAGGTGGGAAGGCCCGCGGTGCTTATGGCTTTCCTCCCCGCCGTTTTTGAAATCCTGGCTTTTGTCCTGCTGGCGCCAGGGATCCTTGGCGTCACTTTACTGGAAGCCGCCATCCTGGGCGCAGTGCTGGGCGCCGTTTCCCCGGCCGTGGTCGTGCCCAAAATGGTGCAGCTGATGGAAACCGGCTACGGCACCGATAAGGGGATTCCCCAGCTGATTCTGGCCGGGGCTTCCCTGGATGACGTATTTGTTATCGTCCTGTTTTCCACCTTCACGGGCATGGCCCAGGGCGGCGCCGTATCCGCCATGGATTTTGCCGGTATTCCCATATCCATCCTGCTTGGCATTGCAGGCGGCGCGCTGACGGGCTGGCTGCTGGCTCTCTTTTTTGAATCGCAGTATGCAAAAGAACGATATGTGCGCAACAGCATGAAGGTGATTATCGTTTTGGGGATTTCCTTTCTGCTGGTCGCACTGGAAACCTGGCTTGAGGGGACGCTGCCCTTCTCCGGCCTGCTGGCCGTCATGAGCATGGCCTGTGTCCTTCAGTTAAAAAGTGAAACTTTCGTAACCAGACGGCTGGCGGAAAAATTCGGAAAGCTCTGGCTGGCCGCAGAGGTCATCCTTTTCGTCCTTGTGGGCGCAGCCGTGGATATACGCTATACGCTGGGCGCCGGGCTGGGAGCGGTTCTCATGATTTTCCTTGCCCTCGCCCTGCGTTCCGCCGGCGTACTTTTGTGCTTGCTGGGGACAAAGCTTAACCGGAAGGAACGGCTGTTCTGCGTCATCGCTTATCTTCCCAAGGCCACCGTCCAGGCGGCAATCGGCTCCGTCCCCCTGGCCCTGGGCCTTCCCTGCGGAAAGCTGGTTCTCTCCGTGGCCGTGCTTTCCATTCTGATCACCGCTCCTTTGGGGGCTTTGGGCATGGACGCCACGTATAAACGGCTCCTCAACCGGAGGAGCCGCTGAATAAAGGCATTACCGCTGCAACTGCCCAACCGGAAAACTCCGGTGCAGCGTGGCTAAATGCATTGCAACCTTTCAAACGTAATATTTTCACAGCACTGCAGGGAAAGAGTCTGCTTCCTGCTCTCCCTTTCGCTGCCGATGCGGATATCCCGGAACACGATATTTTTCAATTCATGCCCCGGTACGTCAAAGCCGCACAGTTCAATGGCCTCGCAGGGAATCCACTCCCTGCCGTCGCCGTAGTATTCTCCCAGGATGCGCAGCCGTTCAAAGCTGCAGTTTTCAAAGACAGGAGGCACCGGATGCCCAATGCCGTCATCATTATATCCCACCGAATGGAACAGGATGCGGGCGGCAGCACAATCCTCCACATGGACATTGCGTACATATCCTCCCCGTTTCTTTGTTCCCTTAATCTCAATCCCGCACATGGAATGGCTCATATCACAGTCCCAGATGCGCACGTCGTCAACGCCTCCGGACATCTCGCTGCCGATGGTGATCCCATGGCCAAAGGCACATCTGCAGTCAAAAATCCGGATATGTTCACTGGGGCGGCCGATTTGGTTTCCTTCCGGGTTTTTTCCTGATTTAATGGCTATGGAGTCATCTCCCGTATAAAAGGTGCAGTTAAATATGGTGCAGTTGGAGGAGGAATCCGGATCCCAGCCGTCCCCGTTCCATACGCCTTCGGAATAAAAGGAACAGTCATGGGTTACGATGCTGTCCGAATAAATCATATGTACATTCCAGCTGGCGCCGTTTTTCAAAGTCACACCGGAAAGAACCACATTCCTGCAGTTGCTCATATTGATCAGGCGGGGGCGTACCCTGCCGGGTATGGTTTCCGGTTTTTCACATTCCTTTATTTTCTCTCCCAGGGAAGCCAGATAGTCCTTCAGGCGCTCGCGCTCGGAAGCGATTACCCGTTCCGCCAGGATTCTTCCGCCGCTGGCAATGGTCCCTTTTCCTCTTATTACCACATTTTGGCAGCGATAGCCGCCGTCATGATCCAGTTCTCCCAGGTTCAGCAGGCTGCTGTAGCATTCCAGCTCCGTGCCTTCAAAACGGCTCCAGATCCGGGGCAGATAATCTTCCACCCGGTCCGTGCCCTGCAGCACCGCATTTTCTTCCAGGTACAGTTCCATATCACTGTGCAGCCGAAGCGCTCCTGTAAGATATACCCCTGCCGGAAGATAAACCGCCTGTCCATCGCCGCAGTCATCAATGGCCTGCTGCAACGCTCTGGTATCCATGACAGCGCCGTTTCCCACAGCATTATAAGGGGGCTTCGTCACATCCAGCCGCTCCTTCTTCTTCCCCGTCCTTACTCTGCAGCTTTGCGGAAGAAGGGAGGGCATCCTCACCCTGCTGCTTTGAAGCAGAAGGGAGGACAGCTTTTCGCCCCTGTCCACCGCTTCTACCTGGAATATATATTCGGTTTCTGCTTCCAGCCCGTCAATGGTTATATGTGTTTTATCGGTAATTCCCTTTTGTTCCTCCCCGCAGGAAATCCGGTATTCACAATCCGCCGCACCTTCCGGCTTCTCCCAGTAAAGAGTAACGGAATCTTCGGTGGTTACGCTGTATATCTTTTCTATCCGGGCAGCTTCCCGTCTGACTGTGTCTGTCTGCTTCATATTATCCCTCCTGCATATCGCAGGCGGGCCTGCGATACTGCATGAATCATTCTTTTTTCTTTGTACGCTGAAACGGCTCTTCGTCCAGCCCTTATTCGCCCCTGTCCGTTACCAGGATGAGGCTTTCCCTTTGTCCCAACGACAGCTTCATCTCCTGCACAGGAAGCTCCAGCTGCTTTATTGTACCGTTCCAGGCATCCCAGATCTGGCAGATATGGCCGTCTTCCAGCCGCAGGTTTGTGGTAACAGAATTTTCCCCTTCATTTACCAGAAACAAAAACTCTGTCCCTTCTTTTCTCAGGCAGGTGCATCGAAGATCCCTGGCGGGAGGCAGGAAGGTTTCCGCCGGTTTTACGGCTTCTCTGATTTTCTGAGCGGTCAGGGCTGCATTCCAGACAAGGACAGTTCCTCCGCTTTCCTCCAGCCGGCGGAGAAAATCCCTGGTTTCCGGCGTATCCTTTCCGTCTGTAATAACCACAGGATAACGCTGCTGCCGGATTAGCACACAGCCGTTTTCTATCCTGCAGGAAGGCAGAAGCTCCTCTTCCAGATAATTGAACTCTATCTGATTTTCAAACAGGGGCTTTGCGATTTCCCAGGAAAGCTCCTCGCTGCGGCATAATACTGCGGCCTTCGCCTGGTTTACGGAATCCGTAAGCAGGCCGCACATACGCTTGATGTAATCCGAAGCAATATGGTAATCCTCCCAGAAGCTGCTGTGCATGCCCACTTCCGGCGGCCTTTCCTCCTTTCGCCTGTCCCGCAGGGAATAATAAAAAGCATGAGGGAAAATCATGTTGACGCCTCTGACAAACAGCCAGTCCAGATACCATTTCATATCCTCCATGGTAAAACGGTAAGGATCCTCCGGCGCGCCGCAGCAGCCGAAGCATTCGTTCCCGTTCCGCCTTTTTCCCCGGTGCCTGGCGGAATCGGAGCTGCATTTTCCCATGGTACTATGTTCGCCTGTAATCGCTTTTTCCTCTTCCGGTGCAACATAACGCCACACAATATCCTGGCAGGGAATCGTAAAATGCTGTAAATACCCGATATCCGTGGATTTCTCCGGATGCCCGGTCATCGCCACGCCGTGCGCCGCGCACCAGTCCGCTATCTGCCTGTAATAGGCCCGGGACATTCTTTCATAAACCGCCCTTTTGTAGCGTTCACCTGCGCGTCTGCCCTCAGAGGAATCCGTATCTGCAAACAGCAGGTATAAATCCTGCTCATTTCCTCCCTGCCTGTAAAAATCCTCCAGGAAATTCCCGCTCCAGGCAATCATTCCCTCTTTGCTGCAGCGCCCCAGGATATTCGGTTCGTCAGTAAAGATCCCAATAATGGTATTCCCGAAATATTCCTTAAGTTCCTGATAATAGCGTTCGTGGGTAAGCTGCAGGAATAAGGCCACTGCTTCCGGATTCATCAGATCCGCACTGGCCGGCGCCCCCGCTTCTCCATCGTCTTCTCCATAATGAACGCCCCGGATGGTACCGCCGGAAGGGCCTTCCCAAAAATACCAGGTCTTTCCCTCCCGCTTCACGGCGGCAATAAGAAGCTCCCCTTCCTCCGCCGATTCCCGATCACTCATGCGAAGTCCCCGGGAAGCAAACGCCGGGTTCTCCCTGACCACCTGTCCGTGACAGGATCCGGAAGGATACATCGCCTCATCATAAAGCACAACTTTCATATGCAGCTGAGAAGCACGCTTCACCGCATAACGGATGTAATGAAAATAGGTATCCGTCAGATAACCGATTTCCTCCGGCAGTCCCAGACGGGGATGAATTACAAACCCGTCCACCCCTTTTTCCTTAAAGGCAAGCATCTGCCGGTCCAGCTCTTCTTCAGTAAGATAATCATTCCAGAACCAGAAGGGAATGGGTGTGAATTCCTCCGACGGCTGCAGAAATTCTTTCTTAAGATTTTCCAACATGATTTTTCCTCTTTTATTCTTGTTTTTTACAACAGTTTTCCATGGCATATATTTATGTAAGTACTTACATAGATAGTATCTAATTGTTGCGAGTTTGTCAATATTTATTGCGTATTTGCAGTAAAGGATTGTATTCATATCGATGTAACCACTTACAGTATTATTTTATATTTTTTGCAGATGTCCTCAGTCTTCCCTTTCCAGCCAGTCTTCAGGGAAGCCAAAGCCCCAGTCCCGTTCCCTGGCAAAAGCCGCACAGCTTCGGAACATTTGCCTTATTCTCTCTTCCTCCAGAAATGGCTCATGGGTGAAAACAAGAAGCTCCTCCATTTTCTCCTGCCGGCCAAAATCTTCCAAAAAGGCGGCGATATCCTCTGTATTTTCAAGCCGCACCTTGGTGCGGAAAAATGTGAGTCCCAAACCAGTCGTATCCAGCCGATCCTGCTGCCGCAGCGTCCTGCTCTGTTCCTCCGTATGGAAATAAGCGATTCTGTCATCCTCCGCAGAAATCAGGCCCCGGATCCCACAGCTGGCATCCATCCAGGCCCGGCAGGCCTCCGCTGTCCCGGCATAAAAATGGATTCTCGGCACCCGGTCAATGCACCGGCCCCCTCCGGTGATCCGTTCCAGTTCCTTTACCGTTTTCTCATAATCCGCTCCCGCCTGCCGGTAATCCGCCCTGCACTCCCCTGTCTGAAACCGGGTGGAGCCATAATTGGCCCCGCTGTTCAGGCCATGAAAACCGAAACGCAGCCAGTCTGAATTTTCCTGGAACTCTTCCCGGAAAACATCCGTTACCTGCGCCAGATTCCTTCCGTCTTTGCCTTCTTCATAGAAACAAAAGCAGGAAAAAACCGCCTGATAATCCTGATGCAGCCGTTTAAAAAAGGAAAATACAGGCTGCTCAAATAAAGAGGAATATTCTTTTCTGTTTTCCGTTAAGTCAATGAAGGCTGTAAAAAAATCGTCTATGGAAAAATGAATTTTCCCTTTTCCTTTCTCCGCTTTTTCCTGGCCTGCTGTTTTTTCTTCTTTCTCCTGCGCCATGGCTGAAACCTCCCTGGTTCTGATTGTGAATACTGATTCCTGCGTTTATGTAAGCGTTTACATCAGTGTAGCGGATTATAAAAATTTTGTCAATTTATCTACTCACTATTATCGCAGACTTTACAATTGTCATTCCCGGACGGTTTCTGCGCCACATTACTTGTTTCACAGTCTGTTTCAGATGCAAATGCATGTCCTCCAGTTCTCCCTGATAACCTGTCTACTTCGCTCCGTACGGACGGCCGCCGTATATTTCCATAAAGGAAGGCCCGGGAATCGCTTCCCGGACCTTTCCTTATTTCCCTATTTCCACATAAACCGTTTTTCCTTGCCCGGAATTCGGATTTTTACTCTTTTCCGCCGTCTGCGGATTCTGTTCGTGAATGTATGCGCCATAATCCTCAATATATGCATAATCCAGGAATGCTTCTCTTGCGGCGTTCATTGCGATCTTATAAGCGCTTCCATCCTTTCTGATAAAATAGTAGGCAATTCTGTTAAAGCTGCCCAGATATCCGTTTTCATCCCTGTAAGCACAGACGATTTTTTCATATTCTGCTTCCTTCTGAAGTTTTCCTGTTAAAACAGCCTTTGCCGTTTCACACATTTTCTCCATCTTTCCTTCCAGCACAGCGTAACTTACGGCATCCGCATCCATATCCGCGGCCAGGCTACTGGAAGCCCCCAGCAGAGTTCCGTCCTGTGGATCAAAATAGAAATAATAGTATTCCGTGCTGCGTACGCTGAAGTTCACATTATAGACGACTTTTCCATCAGCCCCCATATCTGTATTCAGATAATGGTTCAGTTCCATCCCCTTTTCGGACACGCCATACAGATTATGAAGCCATTCGGTTCCCAGCGCAATTGCCTTTTCTTCGGTAATCCCGCCGCTTTCCGCGATCTGTTCCCTGGCCTGCTTTTCTTCTGCCGTGATATCCGCCGGCTCCGTTCTTTCGGAAAGCACATAATCCCTTTTGGTTTCAAACTCTATGATCTGCAGCAGCTCTTCATCCGTAAGTTCACGCTCCGGCAGACAGAAGGTTGAGGTATCCCTGGCATAATAAAGAGAATCCGCCGTCTCCTTTTTCTGCGTCTGCTCCTGTCTGAGTTCCCCCTGCGGGAAAGTTCCCTGGAGATAGGCTCTGTACAGATTCCCATACCTTTCCTTCTCTGTCTGCGTATACTCCCTGGAATAGCTGTCCGCATTCACCTCCTGGCTGTCCATAACGCTTTCCACCTCTTTTATTTCTTCCGCAGGAATGTGCTGCATCCGTTCCTGCACCAGAGATGTTACAAATGCTTTTACCGGTATGGCGGCGGCACAGCCCAATACCACGATGCCCACCGCTGCTGCCATCCTTTTTCCTCTCCACTTTTCTGTTCTTTTTTTCTTATCCTGCATACGCTTATACCCTTCTTCCACGCTGTTTTTAATCAGCAGGTCAAGGTTATCCGGCAGTTCTATGCTTTCCCATATTTCCCCGGGGTTAAAATGTTGATTTTTCTTCATATCCATTCCTCATCTCCAGACGCCTGCCTGGCCGTGTCCGTCAAAATTTTCATGTACCGCTGCCCGGGCCGAAGCTCAGCCGCTTTCCAGATACCTCTTCAGCTTTTCTTTTGCCCTGGCATGATAAACCTTAACCGTTCCCAACGGCATTTCCAGAAGTTCCGCAATATCATTCAGCTTGCAGTCAAAGAAATACTTCTGAATGATAATTACTTTATAAGGATAATCCAGACGATCGATGGCCCGGTACAAATCCATCTTTTCCTCCGCAGATACCGGGGCCTCCTCCTGGGCCCATTCCTCTGATTCCCATTCCGGTTCCTCCGCATACCGTCGGTTCCTGCGCAGCTCCGCCAGCGCGCAGTTAATCAGGATTCTGGTCATCCAGCTTTTGAAAAACTCCGGTTTTTTCAGCTGGCCTATAGCCTCCATGCTTTTGACAATGCATTCCTGGACCGCGTCGCAGGCCATGTCCTGATTTCTGGTATATAAGAAAGCGGTTCGGTACAGATATTCCTTATGAAGCAGCATCAATTCCAGAAAAGCATCCTTATCGCCTTTCTTCGCCCTTCTGACCAACATTTCAAGTTCCATCCGTCTATCCTTTCCTGCCGTTTGCCACGGATCCGTTTTTCTGCAATTGCATTAATAAGATGTTTCCCCCTGCCAAAAGGTTACACATGGAAAAAGATTTAAAAATCCCAAAAATAAAACACCGGCGGCCTCAGCCATTTTCAGGCTGCCCTGGCGCCGGTGCGTGCAGGCAAAATCTGGCGCCTGGTTTTCTACGGTGAACGCAGAAAACATTATACCATATCGTTTTTTACCATAAGACATTTTAAAAGGTGGGAATTAGCAAGAAAGATAAAGTTATCATTCAGACAGGTCAGCGCAGTTGCTGCGCTGACCATAAGGAAGTGATTCAGGAGTGCCAAAATCCAGGGGCCTCATTTTTATAGAGATACAGGCAGAGTGGATAAGGGTTCAACCGCAATAAAAACCTTAAAATCCCAACCTGTCATAGCGTTCTGTCATTTCATAATAACGGTCCCAGCCATTCGGTTGGTTGACGCTTTGGAATACCGTAGGCATCCGCCCATCCTGCAGCATTTTTTCCACAATGCAGGCGGACAGGCACCACATAATATAGGCGGCAGATATACCTGAGGAAGGAGCAAACCTGCTTTCCAGCCCTTCCACTGAAAGCATGGCGTCTCCAGGGCAGGAACAGTTATCAATCACCAGATCCGCGATTTCAAAAAGACGCTTTTTACAGCTGTGATCAGATGATACGGACGAGGAATAGGAAACCGAGGTAACCGCAATGATGGTAATCCCCAGTTTATGCGCTTCTATGGCCATATCAATCACAGGAACCGTCTTTCCCGAAACGGAACCGATAATAAGGACATCCCCCGGCGCAGCCTTGGAGGCACGCAGCGCATAACCGGCAAGCCCTTCCTTGTTATCCACAATCCCCCTGCGGTCAATTGTCCTCGCCGTACTGCTGACCTCAAAGGTATATCGGAGCCTCCGAAGAAGCGCCAGCCCTCCCGCCCGATCCACCAGCTCACTGTCAATGATATGCCCCGTATCATAGACATGGATTCCGCCGCCGTCCTTTACAGCCTTCACAATCATATCCGCCGCCTTTTCTATGTTCTCCCGCTGTGTTTCCCTCACCCGATCCATCACTTCTCTGACTGCGCAATCATATTTTTCCATCAGCATTTATTTTCCCTCCTGTTTTCCATTCCTAATCAGGAACTGTGAGAATTCTTTTTTCAGCCGCCCCAGCGTATCCGACGCGTCTGTCCCCCGTTTTTCCAGCACAGAGAGAATAACCCCGCCCATAACCGGTTCAAAAACAGGTTTTTCTATCTGCGCACAGGGATATTGCCGTTTCAGCTGTTCTGAAAAGCTTTGAAACAAAATGTCACTGGCCTTCCATGCCCCGCCTGCAGTTAACACAAAGGGGGATACTTGTGCAAAACGGTGAAGCATCACCGCTGTCTGCGCCGCCAGCTCCCACGCTGCTTCTTTCAAAATCTCCACCGCCGCCTCATCTCCCTCGTCGGCCGCCCTTCCTACCAATCTGCAAAATGACGCCACTTGCTTTACTCCGAAGGTCTCCCCATAAATCACAGGAAGAAGATCCCAAAGCTGTTTTACTCCATAGGCCTGACAGGCCAGTTCTTCCAGACAGGTTTCCTTTCCCCATCGTTCTTCCCACCTGATGGCTGCCTGCAGCCCTTTTTGTCCGATGGAAAAGCCGCTTCCGAAATCTCCCAATAAATATCCCCATCCCCCCAAATGCGCTGCCGCGGGTCCTACCTGGAAAACGCCGGAGCCGGTTCCGGACAATGTCACCGTTCCTTCCCTTCTGAAACTGCCCGCCAGAAGGCAGGCCTCCCCTTCGCTCAAAGGGCTGCATCTTACCCTGGGAGAATGTTTCTTCACTTCCAGGAAAAAAAGATTGTTATCTTCTTCCTCTTCCCGGCTTCCTGTCCATGGGGCCGACAGAAAGGCGCGACCGATCCCTCCTGAAGGCACCGAGGACAGACAGGGAGATAGCGCAGCCGCAATCTGCCTCCTTTTCTCCGTCTCAGAAAAGCTGCCGTTTACAGGCCCGCCGTATCCTGCTGCACGGAAATGAAAGGCATCATCAAACATGACGGCGGCCAGCTTGCTTCCCCCTCCATCTGCACTTAAGGTAAAATCCCCTTCCCGCATACCTCCTCCTTTATCTGTCCAGCAACTGAGCTTCTGACGTTTCCAGAGAAGTCCACTCACGGATCTGCGTTATGCCCGCTTTTTTTACATCTTCAAAAAAACTTTTGATTTCCGCTTCTCTATCGGGCGCATCCTCAGGCTTTCTCATCATACGTACGTAGCGCAGTGAAAGTCTTGCAGTACGGACCCTGGAAAGGATTTCCTCATTGTCGGCCGCAGCCTCCGCACAGTCAAAGATCCTGTCTCCCTCCTCCAGCAGCGTTTCCTCCAGATAGGCCGCAGCCGGAGAATCATAAATACTCATATGTATTTCAGGCGTAACCCTGCTCTGACAGGCCTCTATCCATTTTTCAATCCAGGGCGCAGCCATGCCGAAATAACCAATAAGGAATTCCCTCATACATGCCTGTGCGTCAATTTCCGGATTCCACAGGAGCTGGGCAAGCAGATACTGGCGCAGCCGGTTGAGGCCGCCGCATTCTCCTTCGGCATTGTTTCCTTCTTCAAAAATCCCGCGCACATGATTACGGATGAAATAGCGGATATTTTCCTGCAGCACATTAAAATCAGGAAACGGCTGCAGGTAATTTGCAAAATTAGTTGTATAATCCCAGATATAAAGCTGATTGCATATTTTACCCCAGCCCTCCAGATCCTCGGTAAAGCTTCTGCCTCCCTCTATCTGCTTTCCTCCGGCGGCAATCGCTTTCCCACATTCCGCTAAAGGATGAGAAAAACAGCATTCTATGGAGCACAGACGTACAATTACATTAGGACGGGGGCGTGTCAGCTTCGGAGGCTTGCGGGTATACTGGTAAGCCAGCGTATCAATCCGCAGATGGGGATACTCCTTTTCCAACGCTTCGGCAATCCGGTTGACAAATCGGAGCATATTTCCTGCAGGGCTCCCCTCCTCTTCTTCCACTTTTCTGCATCTGTCGCAGGTACAGGCGCCCGCACAGTCATTCTGGGAAACGGAAACCACTGCAATTTCCGGATCTTTCTCAAGACGGGCTCGTAGCTCTGCCAAAACAATCTCAAAAACCTCTTCATTGCTCAGACAAAGCTGCGCACGCTCTCCCACCCGCTTTCCATCTATCTGGGCATAATATTCGGGATGTTCGGCAAAATACGTTTCTGGCGGCACCAAAGTATAGAAGGAATGGACAAAAGGATCATACTTTACCCTTCCTCCCATCCGGGCGGTTATCTTCGGAAAATGTCCGTTGGAAAAATTGCGTACATGCCATTCAGGTTCCTGATTCCCAAGCAGATAAGGTTCGCGGTATTCCAAAGCTGGCAGTTCCGCCCTGTCCGTACTTTCCAGTTCCAGCCGGCTGCGTTTGGGAATATGGCTCACCTCCGGTGTGAACCAGCGGCAGCCCAGGCTTCCCTTAAGGAATCCATATACGCCGTATAAAGTTCCCCTTCCCGTATTTCCCGCAATCACCAAATCTTTTCCTATGGTACGTATCAGGAACCCCTCTTCACCCAGCTTCATTAACTCGTCCGGGGACACAAGCGCCCGGCACAGGCGGCCGCAGCCTGTCAGAATCAACCCTTCCTCCTCTTCTTGTGTCAATTGTCCTTCTGTTGTCACTGGGAAAACGGCGCCGGAAATCTCCTTTAAATATTTACTTAATTCCTCTGCTGCATATTTTAACGTCTCCGACGCTCCCTCCGGAATCACGATTTTATATTGCGTCCTGCCGTCTTCTGCCAGGCACAATCTATGATTATTGTTCATAAGGAAGTCCTCCCCCTTTTTCCAATGGTTTAAAATATCTTCTCAGCTGTTCCATAGTAAGTCTTTCCTGCGGACAAAAGCTGCCGCTCGTCAAATATCTGAGCAGACAGTTTTTCAGCCAGCGGGATGCCGGCCGATCTTCCAGCGAGCCCTGCAGACCTGCGCTGCATACCAGCAGCCTGCCCTTTTCCACCGCTGCCTCAAACAAAAGCCCCAGCTTGCAATTACTCATATAGGAATCAATTACCCTTATCTGCGGTGTGACAGGCATATTATCCAGATTCATGACCTGGCTGCTTCCCAGGATATCCCACCACTGCCACTGGGTGTACCCTTCGTTGGGAAAGCCCCTTAACGCAGGTATTGTTGGATTGCAGCAAATACCGAAGGTTCCCGTCTGTTTTTTCATCTGCGGATTCCAGAATACCGTAGTGAACACTCCCGGCAGGCTGTCCGGCACTTTTTCAGGAAGCAGGAGAAGCCCTTCTCCTTCCCGGAGTCTTTTTTCAGCGCTCTCATCCAGCTGTGTGATAATCTGCGAACAGCCGTTTTTATCCTCTTTTGCTTCCTTTTGCGGATATACCCAGAAATCCCAGGAATTTTCCGTTCCCGTCCCCAAAAGCTCCAGCGTGATCTTCAGCTGATAAGCCTCCTTCCGCTCCGGCATAGTGAATACAAATTCCCCAAGGCAGTTTACCTCTCCTGGCAATACCTCGGCGCTGCTGCCTCCTTCCGCCAATGTATTCCAACCGATGTTTACCGTATATCTCCAGTCCGCCGCAATACCGGACGGACGGTAATTCGCACAATACGCTTCCCCTTTCCATACTTCGCCTGCCGTATAAACCCTTTTTTTGCTGCGAAGGAGCATTGTGAGGGAAGAGCAGGACCTTCTGAACTCCTCCGGCAGCACCAGTCCCTTACTGTTCCAGAAGGCATCCAGGAGCCCTACAGTGGAGGTTCCCTGTCCCGGATAATCGGTGAGATCAAGCAGTTGAAAGCCGCTCAGCTTACGGCTTTTAAGCATAGTTTCGATCTCATCCCGGTAGAGCATCAGACTCAGCTTCCCCGAGGCTCTTACAAATTCCGGAACCAGTGCAAGCATCCCCTTTTTTTCCAAATCCTCCCTGATAAGCTTCAAATTTCCCGCTTCCAGCACTCCGCAGAAACGGGAGATTTCCCTCACATCCGGAAATACCTCCCACTGCCCTGCTTCATGGCAGATAAAAGGTCTGTCCGCCCCTGTAAGCCCCTGATCATAATCATAAGCAAGCGTTGGGGGCTGTGTGCAGTAAATACAGGTATCCAGGGGATCCGGGCCTCCCCACATGATAGCGTTTAAATAAAAATCCCTGTTTCCCGTCATCTTTCCGGCCCTTGCCGCATCCCAGCCCTTCATCGTCCACGCGGAAACAAAATAGTCAGAATTGCTCTCCCTGGTGCAGGGATGGCTGGTACAGGTATACAGATGCCTCGGATCCAGCTTTCTCGCATAATCCACCTTTTCATTCAGCATTTTCTGGTGCTCTTCAAGCATCTTTGGCTGATGCAGGGCTACCAGCTGTTCATTTCCCATGGAGAGCATACCAAAGGAAGGATGTCCTCCATAACAATAAAGAATCCGTTCCAGTTCCCTCCTTAAGAAAAGGGAATCTTCCTCTTCCTCCGGCTTATCGGGACAGGAGGAGCCCCCCAGCTCTATCTGCAGCAGAAAACCGGCCCTATCCGCCGCGTCAAAGGCCGCTTCGGGCGGGCAGAATGAATGGAATCGAAAATGATTCAATCCATAATCCCCCGCAGTTTTAAAAATCCGGTCCCAGGAAGCTCTGTCACAGGGCGGCGCGAAGGTCAAAGGAAATGTGCAGTTTTCTACCGTTCCCCGTAAAAAAACCCTGTGGCCATTAAGCAGGATATGATTGTCTTCTATCTCCAGGTAACGAAGGCCAAAGGCCGCAGTAAAATGGCTTTCTCTTTTTCCTGCCCTGAAAACAAATTCCATATGATATAATACCGGCGTAAATTCACTCCATTGCGTCATCCCTTCCGGCAGTTCCAGAAAAAAGCTTCCATACTGGACCTCAGCCTTGGTAACAGGCAGTTTTTTTTCTCCGGAAAGCAGACAGGAACCCAGTTCGTCCTTCAGTTCAAAATGCAGCTCTCCTTCCTCCTCACAGCCTGTCTGATTTGCAATTTTTAACCGAATCCGCAGTGCATCCAGCTCTTTTGTGGGATAAATATCCGCCTTTTCCAGGCGTACCGGCTCCTGTGCCCTAAGCTCCATGGCCCCCGTCACACCGTTCCAGTTCGTGGACATGAGGAAGGCCGTGTGATGTCCGCCGCAGTTGCGTTTTCTTCGTCTGCTGAAGCCGCTGGAAAGATCTCTGTATCCGGAGGTATCCGCTTCCTCCGCTGTCTCATCTCCCAGATTGGAATTATCCACCATCAAAGTAAGCACATGTTCTCCCGGCGCGGCCCTGTCCGTAAGGTCAAACACATGCGGTGCCGCCAGAGACTCCCCGCTCCCCACAAATCCATCGTCCACCCAGAGCATCGTGTCCCACAGGCACCTTTCCAGAAAAAGCGTTATATGTTTTCCCAAAAAAGAGTCCGGGATCCATATTTTTTTCTGATACCAGGCTTGTCCCATATAAGAATTTCTCCGGTTCAGATTCCTGTAATTCTCCTTTTCAGGCCCGGTTCCCTTTCCGTTGCTGTCCGTTGTCCCCGGCAGATACACTTGATCGGACAGCTTTTTCAGATACCATTTTTCCGGGATTCCCCTGCGCTCCGGATCCAGGGCAAAATCCCAGCTTCCATTTAATAAAACTGTAGTTACCTTTGTATTCTCAGTCATAGAACCTCTCCGTTTTCCATAAAGAAAGCCTCCTGCCGGAGGCTTTCTGCAGAGCCTGCAGCTTTCCGCAAAAAGGATTTACAGGCCTAATTTCCCATAGTATCCGCTTTTTCCTTTGCCTGTTCCCATTCGGAAGCATACCAGTCATGCACCTTATCAATTCCCAGGGAACGGAATTCATCCATCGTCTTTGTCTTCAGAGCCGCAAGCTCTTCCTCGGAACCTGCCAGGATCATTTTCGCTGCGGCCTTCAGGGACGCCTCGTCAAGCTTGGCCTCCATTCTCTTAATATCATCCGGCGGCGTGGGGACTAATGCTAACAGAAGACTGTTTGCATTGCTTTGATCATATACTCCGTATTTTTCACGATACTGCGTAAAAATTTCCGTAGGGTAGCTTACTTTATAATGATCACAGAAATCCGTTTGCAATTCATTCAGCATGGAAGGGTACATCGTCTGATCACGGAAAAGATTCACCGGTTTTCCATCGTCAGGAACAATTACATTTTGTCCCAGCCCCATAAAGTTTACATCAAAACCAATACCGCTTTTCTGCCAAGCCTCGCCCCCTGCCTTCTGCATATCCAGTGTTTCCTGTTTCATGACCGGCACGCCGTCTGCAAGATCCCAGTCCACGCCTTCCACACCACTGTAAAGCGTACGCGCCCCATCATAAGAATAACAATAATTCAGGAATGCCACTGCCGCTTCCGGATGCTTGCAGGTAGCGGAAATACCTATGGACTTATCAATCCAGCCCACTTTATAATCCATTCCGTACCATTGGTTCGCCCATTTCATAGGAATAGCCATGAACCCCAGTGTGGTTCCCGCATGATCCTTATTAAAAGAACCGGCTGCCCAGGTGGCCGGAGCCGTCAGTACCTGTCCCGCAGTGATTTTTGCCTGTAAATCCTCGTATTTCTGCGTCAGCGTATCGGGATCCAGAATTCCCATCTGATTGGCTTTGTAATAATAATCAATAGAATCCCAGTAAAGCGATCCTTCATCCAGGCTCAGGGCAAATTCATTGTTGTCCACATGATACAGCCCCAGGGTGGATCCGCTGATAGTATTGTAGCCGTAAAATGCCGCCAAAGGCTGTACCAGATACCAGTTGCCCCAGTCTGCAAACATGGAAACCGCATACACCTTTTTCCCATCTTCCGTAGTTGGATGGGCATCCTGCATATCCTTGAGCACCTGCAGATATTCGTCTATATTATTCGTTTCCGGACAGCCAAGTTCTTTATAATAATCCCATCTTACTACCGGACCGATAGCGTGTTCTATTTCCGCGGTATCCGGTCCTACCTGTACGGGAAGGAAATACAGCTTGTCTTCCCCGTTACTCCAATACTTGCGGCTGAAGGCTACCGTATCCGGCGCGTTGGCCAGAATATCCTTGCCGTACTCCTCCAGATAATCATCCAAAGGCTGTACGTTCTTGCCCACTACCAGCTGTTCGAAATTATCCGGCCCGGTCCTGACCAGATCGGGAAGATCCCCGCCGGCCAGCAGGACATTAAACTTATCATTATCCGCATTTACCATATGAATACGGACGCCGATATCCTCCGCCATCTTATCCTGTACATGATTCTCGGAATACTGATTGAAGGATTCTCCTACATTCTTCGCCAGGATATCAAGTGTAACTTCTTCGCCGGCCGCAGCGCCTTTCTCTTTTTCCGCTTCGGCCGTCTGCACCGCCTGTGTACCCTCTTCCGCTGTGCCCCCGCCCGTCTGTGCCGTCTCTTTGCCTGTGGTGCCGCATGCCGCTGTTGACAGCAGCAAGCCGGCCGCAGCCAGTACTGCAATAAACTGTTGCCCTTTCCTTCGCATAAAAATACCCTCCTTCTCTGACAGGCACCCCTGTCTATCCTTTAACCGCCCCCAGCATAATCCCTTTGACAAAATGTTTCTGCATCAGGGGATAAATGAAGAGAATCGGCATTGTTACCACCATTGTGATCGTCATCCGTACCGCTTCCGGAGTAATCTGGACCATAACGCCCTGATTCCGTTCCGTATTGCTCATGGTAGCGATAGCGCTGGCCTCGTTCAGATATTCATAAAGCATCAGCTGCAATGTTTTCAGATGTTCCGAGGATACCAGAATATAATTATCAAACCAGCTGTTCCATTGGGCCACTGCCGCGAAAACGGTAATGGTTGCTACAATCGGCTTGGATAAAGGGAATACAATTTTAGTGAAAATCTGAAGATACCCCGCCCCGTCCAGTTTCGCCGACTCTTCAAGCGATTCGGGAAGCTGCTCCATAAAAGTCTTGAGCAAGACGATATAATAAGCGGAAATAGCGGTGGGAAGCACATATACCAGGAAGGTATTATTCAGATGATAAAGCTTCATCGTCAGATACCAGGGAATCAGCCCGGAACTAAAATACATGGTGATTACTACCATCCGATAAATGATTTTCCTTCCGTACATCTTTTCCTTTGTGACCAGATACGCAAACAGAGAACAGCACAGAATCGTGATAACCGTCCCGATTAATGTCCTCATACAGGAAATCAGCAGCGCGCTGGGGATTCCCGACAGCCGGAAGACCTGCGCATAATTGCTTAATGTGAGCCCCCTTGGGAAAAAGGTGATTCCCTTCTGGGCATCAGACGGAGTGCTGAGGGAATAAATGAATACATAATAAAAAGGATATACGCACAGAAGCATTACGAGAAACATCAGGACATGATCCATTCCATAAAAAATCACATCCATTACCGACAGCTTTTTTCTTTTCATTCCTGTTTACCTCCCTTGAGCAAGCCCTTTTCTTCAGACGATGCCATATCCGCGTATTTTCTTTGAAAGCCCGTTTATAGAAAAAAGAAGTGTGACACTGACAATTGTCTTCAAAATCCCCACTGTTGTCGCATAAGAATAATCATTCGTAATCAGTCCCAGGCGATACACGTAATAATCAATAACCTCTATCTTGTCCGCAACCATGCTGTTATGAAAAACCAGGTACTGATCCAGCCCCACCGACAGAATGTTGCTGGCAGACAGCAGCAGAAGAACAATAAAGGTCGATGCAATTCCCGGAACTGTGATATGCAGAATTTTCTGCAGCCTGCCGGCCCCGTCCACGCTGGCTGCATCAAACAGCTCCCCGTCGATCCCCGCGATTGCCGCAAAATATATGATGGCGTTCCATCCCAGGGATTTCCATATTCCCAGTGCTGTCTGAAAATACCAGACTGCGTCTTCGTTGGCCAGGATATTGGTAGGCTCGGAAATCATCCCCAGCTTCATTGCTGTCTGGTTAAAAACACCGCCTGTGGAAAAAATGTTAAAGGCCAGGGAATAGACAATAATCCAACTGACAAAATTGGGAATTGTTGTGGTGGTCTGCACCAGCTTACGTATTTTCGGAGACGGTATCTCCGTGAGCAAAATGGCAAAAATGGCCGGAAGCGGTGCACAAAGAATACCAAGAAAGCTCATTACCAGCGTATTGCGCAAAACACGAGACAGCGTACCCCAGTCTTCAATTAAAATACGGAAAAATTTCAGTCCCACAAAAGGCGACTGTGATAGAGGAATTCCTGGCTTGTAGTCAATAAAAGCATAAAGCCAGCCAAACAGCGGCACATAGAAAAAAGCAATTACAACAGCTACAAACGGCAGCGCCATAAGCAACAGACGCATTCCATCCTTTCTGAATACGCCGTTTGTTTTTAATTTCCATTTTTCCGCACTTTTCTTTACTGCTTCTCTTTTTTTTCTTTTTTCCACCTGCGCTTCACCTCCGTTTATCTCATTGTATGTTTTCTTTCACTAACTGTAAATGTAAATTAAACTGTTTGTTTGGTACTTTTTACAGCCTTATTTTCATTCTTATGTAATTTATACTGATTTCATAATAATTATCACGGTTTTTTCCATTATTTCATTGATTACATGTATACTTTCTGCAATAATCAGAATTAAATACTTCACACTTGCTACCGCAGACAAAAAGGCCGGAGCTGTCTGCAACACACCAGATTAAGGAGGCTGAACCATGTATAAAGCCATGATCGTTGAAGATGAAATGCTGGTGCGAATCGGCATCCGTAATGTTATCAAATGGGATGCCCTGGGAATCACACTGACTGAAGATGCTGAAAACGGCGCACAGGCCCTGGCGCTTTACCGGTCTGAGCGCCCCGATATCATACTTACCGATCTTCGTATGCCTGAAATGGATGGAATGTCGCTTATCCGCAATATCCGCAGGCAGGATAAAAGATGCCGTTTTCTGATTCTTACCTGCGTTGAAGATTTTGAACAGGCACAGGAAGCCATTGCTTACAGTGTTTCCGGTTATCTGCTTAAGCTCACCATGGATTTTAAGGAAGTGGAAAAAATGCTGCAGAAGGCTGTGGATGAGCTGTCCGTTCTGCCGGGAGGCCCTTCCTATGTCGGTATGCCCAATCTGTCTGACGCAAAGGAACGATTTTTTAAAGAATATTTTACCCTGCACAACTGCAATGCCCGGAATTCTTTCAGGGAATATGTGACCGCCTGTCAGCTTCGTCTGAAAGAAAAGAATCTTCTTGTCGGCGTCCTTACTCTTACCTTCTCTGCTTCTTACAAGGAAGCCAGGCTTCTCTCAAGGGAACGGATGGTGCAAAGCTCCATTCTGGACGTTCTCCATGAATTTCTGGACAGAGAAATTACAGGCGAAGTTTTTCATGAGGAAGGGCCGGCTTATATTCTGCTGCTGAATCTGCCTGATAACGCCGACTACAAGCAGAAACTGCTTGATTTTTACTCCAGGAGCAGTGAAATTATGAAAATGTATTTCGGCGTCCGCTTTTATTTAAACTTCAGCAATTTCTGCAACGATTACAGCGATCTGCCCAACCGGTATCAGGAGGCCGTAAGACAGAGCTTTTTTAACCCCTCCTGCCCTTTTGCCCAGACGGATGCAGAATTGCTTCCCTTCCTGCAGGAGGAACTAAAAAAAATGGCCTGTAATCCGCTATTATTTGCGTTGTTCGATGATCCTGACCGCAGTGAATATCTCAGACAACTGGAAGAAATTTGTAAAATATTACCAACACAGCCGCAAATCCGTAGTTTTTTCATAAACCTGACACGCTTCAGTGCTTATACGGTCAGCCGTCAGCGCCATATCGGCAGGTTGGAAATGCTTGAAGAACATACAGAACAGCTGCAGCACAAAAAGCATCTCAGGGATATGAGTAACGACCACCTTACCTATCTCCAGCTTTTGTGGGAACAAGTCTGCGAGGCCGGCCAGTTTTCCTCTGAAATTGCCCTGACCATAGCCTATATCCGCAAAAATTACGGAGAGTGTCTTTCCCTGAGCCAGCTGGCAGCTTATGTCCACTTAAGTCCCAATTATCTCAGCAACCTGTTTAAAAAAGAGGTCGGTTACTGTTTAAGCGACTACATCAATGCTCTCCGGATTGAAAAAGCAAAATTCCTTCTTTTGAATTCCCGGAAGCGTTCCCATGAAATTGCCGCGGAACTGGGGTTCTCGGATCCTGCCTATTTCGGAAAGGTTTTTAAAAAATCAACCGGCCTTTCTCCTGCAGAATACCGGCATATGCATACCAACAGATAGGGGAATACATGAAAACAAAGAAAAATCTCTTCACGCATTTAAACATCCAGATGGCCGCCTTTTTCCTCGCTGCAAATTTCATATTTCTGCTCATATGCTCTGCCCTGTATTACCAATGGGCCTTCCAGATTCTTTTGGAAAACAGTGAAAAGCTGCATATCCAGTCCATGCAGCAGACTCAGCACCGGATCGAACAGACTCTGGACGAAGCCGACAGGGCCGTCAACCTTCTCAGCTATGGAAATACCGGGCAAAAAATCCTGGCTCACTCCGGCAGCGAAACTGATATTGACAGCATCCTTCTCTTCCGTAATTATCTGGAACAGGTCAGCGGCATCCTGCGCAGCTATTCTTCCATTTATTCCATTTATTTTTACACCGGCGACAATCTGCTGATTGGCGCCAGCCCGCTGCACACCTGTATTAATGATGAGCCTGCCTCTGTATCCCCGATTCTGGAATATGCAGGGACCGATAACAGCTGGAACGTCATCGGCGGATTAAAGGAAGATTTTTTTAATCCGCTGTTTAATAAGGAAGAAAAAAATCCCCGCCTGGTCACCATGATAAGACGTTCTCCCGTTTTCCACAGCAGCACTGTTTATGGATATATTATTGTTAACTTCCAAGAGGAGCGGTTCTACGATGCCTTTCAGGCTGAGCTCCCCGGCGAAGAGCTGCTTCTTCTTACTTCAGACGGCATGATTATTTCCGGAAGCCGCAAAGATCGGATCGGGAAAATAGATGACGGCTTTCTTTCCTCTAAGAACAGTAATACCAGCCGGCTTACTTACGATAAGCATGTTCCCGTTCTGAACCTGTGCATACCGGTTTCCAATACCGGGCTGTTTCTTGTCAACCGGATCCGGCTGGAGGAGCTGATTGCCGGACGCCGGGATATCATCTGGAAAATCATGGTGACTCTGGTTCTGGAAAGCCTGTGCATGCTGCCGGTAGTCAGTCTCTGGCTGCGCATCAAGCTGCACCCGGTGAAGGAACTCACTGAAAAAATGGATGAAATAAAAAACGGCCGTTTTACTCCTCCCCTGAAAAAGATTCCGGAAAACGAACTGGGGATCCTGGTGGAAAGTTTCAACCAAATGTCTCTTTCCATCGTTGAGCTGATGGATAAAAATGAACAGATATACAGACAGAAAACACAACAGGAGCTTCAGGCTCTGCGCGCCCAGCTAAATCCTCATTTTATCTACAATACCCTGAATACCATTAAATGGATGGCCGTAATGGAAAATGCGGACAACATTACCGAATGCATTACTGCTTTGGGATGCCTTCTGGAACCAATTTTTAAATCCGACGGACAACTTTGGAAGGCAGAAAATGAGATTGACTATCTTCAGAATTATATCAAAATCATGGGCTGGCGCTATGGCAGCACCTGCAGCTTCTGCTGCCATATTATGGATACCTGCACAGACATGCTGATTCCCCGCTTTATCCTGCAGCCTATTGTTGAAAATTCCACCACCCATGGTATCCGCAAGGATAAATCCATCCAGATAGATATTACCTGTCGGGAAGAAAACAAATGTCTTCTTCTCTGCGTGCACGACAATGGCAGTATCAGCCCCGACAGGCTTCAACATATCTTGCTGTCCCTGGACAGCCCTTCCCCCGCCCCTTCTTTAGGCGTGGGGCTGTTTAACGTCAACCGGAGGATAAAACTGAATTTCGGTGAAGAATACGGCCTGCATATTACCAGCAGCCACGGCCACGGAACCCTTGTCACACTTACCCTCCCCATTATCACAAAGGAGGAACCCTATGAAACATCCTAATATCGTACTATTTCTGGCAGAGGATCTGGATTTTGAAGGCCTTAACTGCTATAACGCTGAAGCAACCGGCTATACCGGCCTGATTCGGGCGCAAAATCCCTTTGCAGCGGCCACACAAAAGCCCTCCGGGCGGCTTCTTACTCCCACAATTGATTCATTGGCGGGTGACGGGGTAATGTTCGACAACTATTACTGTACCTCCCCCATCTGCACTCCCGCCCGGTATACTGTCATGACCGGACGTTTGCCGGAACGCAGCAAAGAACATAGGGAGCTGTTCGGCAACGGCCCTTCTACGGTATGGTTCAACAGTGCCATATATCCTGAAGAAACGCTTCTTCCTAAAATGCTGAAAACGGCAGGCTATCAGACGGCTGTCTTTGGGAAATGGCATAATTTTCCGCTTCCTGTACGTAATGAACTCCATCGGCGCTACCATTCGTTCCCCCCGGAAGCAACGTGGGAGGATCCCGATGCCAGGAAGGGGGTTCAGGAGGGCTATCAATATGCAGTGGATTATCTGAAAAAGAATGATTACGGCTGGGACACTGTGGATCGAATCTACTATGAAAATCCGGAACCCTATCTGCCCGCTTCCCTCAGCAGCCACAATATAGACTGGGTTATCGAAGGGGCCGACGCCTATCTGCGCAGCCGCTGCGGACAGAACGAACCTTTTTTTGCCTATATCGCCGTATCTATTCCCCATGCCCGTTATTCCGGGAAACGCTTCCGGGAGGCGAATCCGCTTTCCTCTCCTGCCGGCCTGTTGGAACAGCCGCCCTGCGTTCTGCCGTCAAGGCAGCAAATCCTGGAACGGATCCAGGCAGCGGGAATGGAGGAAAACGCCTGCGAGGGATTGTGGCTGGACGAAGCGGTGAAGGCAGTCCGTAAGGCGGTAGACGCCATCGGTGCTTCCAGGGACACCTGTTTTATTTTTACCACAGATCATCCCACCGCAGGCAAAGGAAGCTGTCATCTGGGCAGAATTCCTTTGATCATGTACTGGCCCGGACATTTGGAGGGAGGCAGGATCTTTTCCCAGCTGCTTTCAGAAACGGACCTGGCTTCCACCATTCTTGAGCTTGCAGGCTGTCCTGTTCCTTCCGACATGTGCCTGGACGGAAACAGCTTTGCCGGTCTGCTGCAGCCTGCGCTATCCTCCTGGAATCCCCGGGAAAGCGTTCTGATGGAAAATGTAAACTCCAGAGCTATCGTTAAAGACGGCTATAAATACATTGCCAACCGCCTGCCGGGAAGAAACTCCCGGGAATCCGAGCTCTGCGGGCGAACGGGCTGGCTGGCCTTCCAGATTGGAGATCATGACGGTATGTGGTGGAATCTGGATCGTCTGTTTCCCGCTTATTTTGATAAAGATCAGCTCTATGATATCGTGGAGGATCCCATGGAGCAGCACAACCTGGCCTCTGATCCTAAAAGGAAAGAGCTTTTAATCTCCATGCAGAAAGCCCTGGCCGGGGAGCTTTGCAGGCTTCCCCATCCTTTTGGAGAATTTACCCGGAAATGACCGCAATCAAAGACCTCGCTGCAGAGCAGCGGGGTCTTTGACCCTCGCGGCAGTCGCCAAATATCCATGCAAGCATGGATACCTGGCTCGTTGCTCGCGGAAATAAACCACGGACCTACAGGAAACCTTTCATCCACTGTAAGTGTCCTTACCGGACTGCCTGTGCTATGATGTGTACAGACAGGAAAGGAGAGGAACGATATGACACAACAAATTCTTGAAATTGATTCCCTGCGCAAGACGTATGGGAAAGGAAATAATCAGACAAAGGCTCTCAACGGCATTACCTTTCAGGTGATGGCCGGCGAGTTTCTGGGGATTATGGGAAGCAGCGGCTCCGGGAAATCCACGCTGCTTAACTGCATTGCAACGGTCATCCGGCCTACGGGAGGCAGGATCCGCATGCGGGAAACCGATGTGCATTCTCTTAGGGGAGCGGACCTGGCGGAATACCGGGGGAAGAAAATCGGCTATCTGTTCCAGAGCTTTGAGCTGCTGGACAATCTCACCGGGCGGGAAAACATTCTGCTGCCGCTGTCGCTGCACGGTGTCCCGGCAAAGGAAAGCAGGGAGCGTCTGCAGTCTCTTTCGGACTATCTGGAAATTACGGATGTGCTGGATAAGTTCCCGGCGCAGATGTCCGGCGGCCAACAACAGCGCATTGCCGCAGCGAGGGCGCTGATCCTCCGGCCGGATATTGTCCTGGCAGACGAGCCTACGGGCGCCCTGGATTCCGGAAATGCAAAGTCGCTGATGGAAAAGCTGTCAGGACTGAACCGGGAACACAATACCACCATCCTCATGGTCACCCATGATGCCAATGCAGCCAGCTACTGTAAAAGGATCCTGTTTATCCAGGACGGCGTTATTTTCCATGAGCTGCGAAAGAACGTGCCCGAGGAATCCCGGCCGGAATTCTATGAACGAATCCTGAAGGTCATGGCCCAGTTAGGAGGTGGCAGTGCAAATGTTCTTTGATTTGATTTCACGCAACAGCAGACGGAGCAGAAAAGAAAACGGACTGTTTTTCGCTTCCCTGCTCATCTCGGTGATTGCCTTTTATATCATTTTATCCCTGTCCCAACAGGATGTGATAAAATTTCTCATGAAAATGGAAAGCGATGCCATCAGCAGGCTGCTTCGGATGATCCCTTTGTTTTACGGGATGACCCTGCTCATCCTGTTCTTCCTGATTTACTTTGCCAGCAAATACCAGCTGGAACGGCGCAGGCATGAATTCGGCGTGTATCTGATGCTGGGAATGCGCCGTTCCAGGCTGTTTTTCCTGCTTCTGGGAGAGGATATCCAAAGCAGCGCCTTCGTGCTTGCCATCGGCCTGCCCGCCGCTGTCCTCCTGTCCGAGCTGATCAGCCTGGTCACGGCGCGTCTCACCGGCCTGGGGATCATCGGCCACCGCCTGAACATTTCCCTGACGGCAATCCTGTGGACAGCCATTGGGTTCGCCCTGATCAAGCTGGCCGCCTTTATGATACTCAGCGGGCGCATCGCAGGGGAGGAAATCGGAAGCCTGCTGACAGAGGCCCCGGATGGGACTAAAAAGCAGCTGCCCTCCGCCGTTTATGCACTGGCCCTCCTTGCCGGCGCCGCGCTGCTTGCAGCGGCTTATACCATGGCTATCTGCGGTTTTTCCTGGAATAATGTTGCCCATATGGGAATTACCCTGCTGTCCGGCTTTTTGGGCACTCTTCTGTTCTTTTTCGGCCTCCGCTCTTTCCTGGGGCTGCTGGCAGGCCGCGCCGGCCGGGAAAAAAAGCTGCATACCTTCACCTTCCGTCAGCTGCAGGAAAACGTAATCCACCGTTCCCACGCCCTTGCCATCAGCTCGCTGCTGATTCTGGCTGCGCTCTGCTGCTTTGGCACAGGGGTGGCAGTCGCGCTGGTTTACGGGGATTCTGAGCAGCATGTCCTCGATTACACATTTCCCTGCCCGGACGATCCTTCCGTCATACGGGAACAGCTCTCCGCCGCCGGTTTTTCTGATACGTTTGGCAGCCTGTTTGAAATGAAGGTCGGGCATATCATTCCCGCAGAGGAGAACACGCCGCGCTTTTCCATGGACGCAGTCCTGAAGGCGCTGGAGGGCCTGCCTGAATCTGAAGGCAGGGATGTCCTTCTGAACAATTTTTCCGATGGATATACGCCGCGCCTGATCGCCCTGTCCGGATATAACCAGCTGCTTGCTGCCGCCGGGCTTCCGGAGATAACGCTGTCCGGCAATGAGGCGGCGGTCTATATGGATACGGATTTCACCGGAAACAACCGGCTTGTCCTTTTCAACGGGATCCTTGACGGACGCCCTGAGATACGGATTGCAGGGGAAGCCTTTTGGCTCACCGGCAATGTCAATACCACCAACCTCGTCGTGGATCGTTCCATTACCCTGGCCCTGGCGCTCATTGTGCCGGATGAAGTCTTTGAACGCATGACGGACGGCAATTATGCCGTTTATCTGAACGCGGTGCTTTCTCCCGACAGGCTGAAAGGGCAGAGCCTGCTTGGGGCGGTTTCCGAAACCAACGACAGGCTTACCCGCACCGGCTTTCCCTATGAAAGCTACCTGCAGAACATAGGACGGCAGCTTTTTTATGTGGTATCCGTCAGCTATATTACCATTTATCTGGCAATTATTTTCCTGATCGTTGCAAATACGGTCCTCGGCGTACAGTTCCTTACACAGCAGCAGAAAAACCGGCGTCGCTACAAAACCCTGATAAGGCTGGGCGCCCCCTGCGAGACGCTCTGCTGCTCCGCCGCAAAACAGATCCGCTGGTTTTTCGGGATTCCTGTCGCCGTCGCAGCGGTGAGCAGTCTCTTCGGCGTGAGGTCATTGTTAAGCGGCCTGCTTCCATCCCGGAGCCAGCCATATATTTCCTCACTGATGTGGTTATCCCTGGCTATGATTTTACTGCTCCTTATAGTAGAATACATTTATATGGCTGCTGTTAAAAAGCTGAGCTGCCGGTACCTGCTGACTCTCATGGTGCCGGAGCGGGAGGCATAGGCCCTCGCGGCAGTCGCCAAATATCCATGCAAGCATGGCTGCCTGGCTCGTTGCCCGCGGAAATAAAAAGAAGGGAGAAAGATGCTTGAAACGGATTGCAATTGTGGAGGATGAAGTCTATATGAGGGAAGAGCTTGCGGAAATGCTGCGAAGCGCGGATTATGAGGTGCATGAAATCACCATCTTTGAGGACACCGCCGGTCAGCTGCTCCGGCTGTCTCCCGATCTGATCCTTCTGGATATCAATCTCCCCCAGGCAAGTGGCTTTCAGATCTGCCGGGAAATAAAGCAGAAAAGCGCCATCCCAGTACTGGTGCTGACCTCCCGTGATCAGATGCGGGATGAGCTTCATGCCCTGGAGCTGGGCGCGGATGAATATCTCACAAAGCCCTACCGGAAGGAACGCCTGCTGGCAAGGGCAGCCAATGTGCTAAAACGCTATGAAGGGCGCGCCCATATGCTGGAAGGCCCGGATTTCCTGCTGGACCGCCATACCTATACGCTTTATATCCATAACAAATCCGTGGTGCTGCCGGGGAATCAGGGAAAGCTTCTGGAAGCCTTTCTCCTCCACGGCGCCAATCCCGTAAAAAAAGAGGAGCTGCTTACCGCCCTGTGGGGAACCACGGAGTATATCGACGAAAATGCGCTCCAGGTCAATCTGACCAGACTGAAAAGGACCATGCAGGAGCTGGAAATGCGCCGGAAAATCATCCCCGTGCGCGGTGTGGGCTATCAGCTGATCCCTGAGGAAAATAATGATGAAACATAACTGGAAAATCTGCAGGCAATACCTGCCCTGGCTTCTGCTGCTTCTTGGCACGGACGGCGTCTTCGTCCTGCTGCTGTGGCTTGCCGACATACAGGCCCTGAAGGCGTTTGCCGCATTCCTGGTGCTTGGCACCCTACTGCTGTTTTCAGCAGTCCTGTCCGTGGTAATTTTGCGTGAAAACAGGCGTCAGAAGGCATTTCTGGCATTTCTGAACACGCCTGAGGAATATCAGGAGGAACAGCTGCTCCGCCTCTCCGGCGCGGCTGAAAAAGACATGATACGTATCCTTGGCGCCGCGCTCCGCCAAAAGCAGGAGGAATATCAGCTGCTGCAGGGCCGGATATCCGACTATGAAGATTATGTGGAAGCCTGGGCCCACGAAATCAAAACGCCTGTTTCCCTGCTCACCATGCTGATCGATAACCGGCGGGACGACATGCCGGAGCATGAACAGCGGAAGCTGGACTATATCCGGAACCGGATGCAGGAATCCGTGAACCAGATGCTTTTTTATGCCCGCCTGAAAAGCGCGCGGAAGGACTATCTGCTGGAAACCCTTTCACTTTCTGAATGTGTGGAGGACGTGCTGGAGGATTACCGTCCCCTGCTGGAGGGAAAAGGTTTCCTGGTAAGCACGGATATTTGTGATGCCGCCGTTTTTTCAGATCGGAGAGGCCTGCATTTCCTGCTCAGCCAGGTTATCAGCAACTGCGTAAAATACTGCCGTGACGATATCCGGCCCGAGCTATCCCTTTTCTTTATCCGCAAAGAATCTCACTGCTCGCTGATCATCCGTGATAATGGCATGGGCGTGCGCAGCAGTGATCTTCCCTATATTTTTGAAAAAGGCTTTACCGGGGATTCCGGGGAAGGCAGGAAGAAGGCCACTGGCATGGGACTGTATTTGGCAAAGGAAATTGCCGGGGATCTTAAGCTGACGCTGGAAGCGGACTCCCGGTGGGGAGAGGGCTTTGTGATGAAAATAATTTTCCCTGTAGTCTGATGCTAATGCAACCTATCTGATAAATCGTTCAAGTTCGCATATCACGTATAAGTTTTCCAACGGAGGTTCCCAATTCCTCTCTAATCGCCTCCGGCTCTTCGCAAAAAAGAGCCGCTTGTTCAACTGCCAGATCTACATTTTGCTTGAAACGTTCAAATTTCAGTTTACTTCCTTTACTATAACCCTCTGAATGCTGGCCTACCAGAATTTCCAGATATCGTTTCTTTTCGGAAGCATCCGGGAACAATTGTTTTCTCAGATTTTTACGGTTCTCCAAAAGCTTATTTTTATCATAGTTCTCCAATCCCGGAAAATGCATCAAGAGCCATAATTCAAAATTGGGATTAGAAATAACAATACGAATCTTATGTAGCAGACATAGTTTGAATATCTCATCCAGACATGCGGTCAAACCTTTATAATCCCTATCAAATATTACACAAACAACATCTATTTCCGGATCGAAATCTTCCCAGGCGCAATAAGTTTTCCACTTGTCCTTTGGTAACTCTTGTCCCTCATTATCTATACGCCCCATTGAATGTAAACAGGCATTTACAAGCTGCAACGGATGACTATAAGTTTCCTGCCCATTTTCCTTGGGGACAATTTCAATAAAAACATCATTTTTTATACGTAATGTTACTCTATTGTTGCGTATTCCCTCAAAATATGACTCTTCCGTTGCGCCCTCTGATACACAGTAAAAGTGAACTCTTGGTTTTACTGTTCCGGCCTCTGAACTGTAATCGTATGGTTTTGGTTTTCTTAAATTCAGTCTTTCCAATCCCCATCCCTCCCCCACACATAATCAAAGTCCTTAAATATAGGAACAGCTCCATATCTGCCTGACAAATAATCTCTGGAGACTACCTTGTCATAACGGATTTTAAACTTATCTAATGTATAAAGTGAGGTCGTATTATCACTATCACGTTCTGCAAGCCATATCTCATCCCTTCTTAAAATTTTCAAATCCATAAGATTGGATTCATGGGTAGTAATAATCAGCTGTGTGTTCCTGTGTTCGGAGAATTTAAGAAACGTTTCGACAAATTTTATTGTCATTTGCGGATGAAGACTGCGATCCAACTCGTCGATAATAAATACACGTTCATCATCGTCATTTAAAATAACATCTAACAGTTCTATCAGTCTTTGTGTGCCATCTGATTCTTCTCCATATTCATAGCTGGCTTCGTCCTCTCCATGCTGGAACATCAATTTTGCAATTTTATCCGGCCCGTTTGCCCCATAATTCAATTCAAACAAAGTTTCACCAAAATTGACAATACGTTTCATTTTATGCTTGTTTTCTCTTTCCGGCCCCTTTAAAAGTTTTTCAGCCAGAGAATCATCGGAAAAATATTCTTTAAATGCATTTTCATTCAAATTTTTCATTTCATATCCGGTAATTCCAGTATCTAAATAATCAAGAACCTTTACTAACCTGGTATTGTCACTTCCAAACCAAAAATAACTGGAACCAATCTTAGTTTCCGGATAAATTACCGTTAATTTATAACGGAACCAATTATATATCTCCGTAAAAATTCCATAATCTTTCTCATCCAGTTTTCTTCTGTTAATCTCATACAAAAACAAGGAAGTGTTAATACGGTTTGCATCCTTCATAAAGTAATGGAACTGCTGAATATTATCTGAATTTTCAAATAATTCCTCGTCAAAATAATACTGCTCTTGTTCGACCAGTCTTTCAAAAATTGTATGCTCTCTTTCCCCTTTTAACTCATACAGCCATTCAGATATTATACAATGTTTATTGAGATTTACTGTAAAACCATAGGCAAAACATTTTTCTTTTATAGTAAATTCGTATTCAAACAATGTAGGTAAATCTTTATTTGTTTTTTTACTTCTGCAATACTTATCATTAAAATCTATGCCCTCTATCGTGGAAAGTATAATTTTTCTACCGCAGTCAATCGCACGAATCAAATTTGTTTTACCTGATGCATTTGCACCATAAAGAGAAGAGAATTTTAATATTTTTCTTCCGTCGAAATTAATAACTCTATCCTTGAACTGTTCCGTTCTTCCGGCGTACAGGTGAAACTCTTCCGGTATAATCTGTTCTTTTTCATCTGTTCTGTAACCAAAAGACATAAAATTTGATACCGAAAACCGCATTAGCATTCTAATCACTCTCCCGATTTTTTCTCAACTTAAATAACATTATATCAGATATATTTAAAATTATACCACTATAATGCGTATTATCAAGAGATTTTATCTCTGTTTTTTATATTTAAGCTATTCTAAATTCTATTTTCATTTGCATGATAAAACTTTTTAGAGAAAAAATACCAATCCCTCATCTAATCCTAAGCCTGCTGTTCATAATCACCGCATCCTGGCAATACGTATTCACAAGACATTCCAGAAGTATCCTGTCTCCCTGGCTGAACTTGGGCGCGCACAATATTTCAAGCTCATCGAAGCACTCTTCTCTGATTTTCAGGAAATAATCCTCTCTGGCCAGGCTGATGCTGTTTCTGATATTATCAGCCATTTTTCGTTTGGCCTGTTCGGGATCCTTGAGCAGATCCTCCAGGGAAACCGGCATAAAATACAGCAGATACCGCCATTCCTTCTGAAACTCCCATGCACTGTTTTTATTCTTGCCTAACCGGGTAAGCTCAATGCCGGCACAGTCCTCTCCGCCGTGTTGCATCTGCCGCCTGAGACTGGGGTATAACAGTCTCTCGTCATCTGTATAATTGACTTTATGAAGAAGCTCTTCTTCCATTACCGGAAACATGTTTTCCTGATATAAATCTTCTTCGGGAATACAGCTGGTTACAAAGCGGCCCTTCTGCCTGGGATCCTCCCAGGTATATTGTTCAAAGGGATTTAGAGGGAGCCTGATTCTTACGCCGTCCATTTTTGAGTACATATTCCACATCGGTATGGATTCCTCTTTTTCACTGGTCCATGAGCTTACAAAACAATATTTCCCGGCTCTTCTGAAATCAGCGCTTGCCAGTTCATTCGGATCGTCCACATATTTCAGGGAATTCAGCCGGATTGACCGGGTTTTTACTATCTGGGCCAGCGCGCTCAGGCTTGTATATTGATATAAATAGTCCATATCCCCTGTGCCTTTCTTTTCTGCCTGGATTTGTGGAAAATACATTGCCTAATGCAGAATAATTATCGGTTCTCTGTGAAGTATTTCCTGTGCCTTTTCCTTTATTCATATTATACCAGCATATGGTCCGTACAAGCAGATGGGTGATGCGGCCGGAACCTTTTCTTTAACATAACAGCAGCCGGGGATACGCACATCCCCGGCTGCTGCTCCTTATAACCGGCCCTTATCTGTATATAATTGTCCACATACCAAATAGCATCGTATCTACGGTAATCGTTGATGGATCCTGATCCAAATCAACCAGCTCCAGCACACCGCCTCTGCCGTCAGGAATGAGAATGCTGAAGGTTCTCCCTGCTTCAGCCACGCCCTGCGGCAGTGCAAGCACCAGACGCACAGGCGCCTGCGTATTTCTGACTGCGCTGACTCTGCCGCCTTCAATTGCATATAAATCCACCAGTACCGCACCTGTTGTCTTTGCCCCCAACAGTCCTGCGGCTTCTTCCATCACCTGTAATAGCTCATTCTTTTCGGAAACATCACTGGCATACAAGCTGAGTCTGCCTCCTGTACCCTGAAGCCCTGCCGCAGCCTCCGCCTGTACCTTCTCCGTTACAACAGCTATCCCATCCACCCGATGTGCTGCGTACACACCATCCAACGTAGATATAAGGATTTTTCCATCGCTTCCTTTTACCTGATTTGCTTTTTTTTCAGGAGCCGTCTCTTCCTGTGTTTCCCCGGATTTTTCCCCCTGCGTCTCTTCCTGCACAGTAGTCTGCGGATTTTCAGGCTTCGGCCTTGGATACAAATGAGCTTCCAGGAAACTGCGCATTTCCCGTGTTCTGTCACATGCTCTATCTATCTGCGCACCCAGGCCGTCCAACACCTCCCAATTTCCCGTGTCTTCCGCATTGTTCAGCTTTTTATCACATTCTGTCAATGTCTCATAAACCCAATCCATGGCTTCCTTACTCTGCCAGAAATACGTCCAGTCTTCTCCGAGAATCCAGTAATGCCCAGCGGGAATCATAGAATTCATATTATTTATGAATTCGTCATCCACTGTCTCATCCTCCTCCAGCCAAATTACATGCACATTTTTCGCCTGGCCGTCCGGGCTGTCCGGATCCTCCGCATCACCGTAGCTTCCTGAAAGCTTGTTAACCAAAGCCCATACGGCTTCGTTCTTTTTATAAAGTGAATCCAGAGAAGAGGGGCGTGTTCCCGTCCTTATATTGCTTTCCAGAGCCTCCGCCCGGCTCTTTAATTCCTGATACAGCGCCTGTCTGGCATCCTTATTCTCAGAAGCATTAAATTCTTCTACGGATTCCTCACCGCCGTCTCCCACAGCCCACAGCTCTCTGGCTTTTTCCTCCAGCGCATCAACATAGGATTGGCTGACAAATGCCTGCCCCTCCGGAACATCCTTGGGATCCAGGGATTCACCCTCTCCCCTTCCCCATACATCCTGACGGTTAATAACCTCTTCAAAGAAATAATCCACATAATCTGCAAGCTCTTCAAAGGTATAGCCATCTCCAACCTCAGGCGCGGCCAGCGCTGTAAGGCCGGTCGAAACAAACAGGGCCATTACGGTTAAATAAACAAGCAGTTTCTTTAATCTCCTCATATCCATCCTCCGTTTCCAGTGCTTCTATTTGTCTCATTATAGCAAAACGGGATATGGATAGGGTCTGCACTTTGCGGACTTTTAATTTGATATCCTAAAACCTGCCCCCTCTATTCCTCCCACGCATAAATAATTAACCCGGAGCCTTCCAACTGTCTCGCTGCTTCATCTTTCCGGCTGAGGCCCACATGAACCGCATGAAGGCCCTTACACCGCAGAAGCGGCGTATAGTCCTTAATATCTGCCCCTACCATCTCTACATCCCGCAAGGCGCTGTTTTTTATCAGCGGATCCAGGCTGTCCGGCTTCGTATATCCCAGTCCCAGATATTCCAGATTTGTCAGCGCCTCCACTCCCTCCAGACTGAGCAGCCGGCTTAAGCTCAAATCCAGCATGACAAGCCGATGCATTCCTGCAAAGCCTGTCAAATCCTCCAAGGTACCACTGACTGTCAGGTATTCCAGCTGCTTCATCCCCTGAATAATCTCCATTCCCTGCTCATCGGTTTCTCCCGCCGCCAGTACTGTAAGCTCCCTCAGCTGCCTTAAAGGGGCGAGATCTTTAATCAAGGTATCCTTCATTTTCAGTATTTCCAGAGGCAGGCTGCAAAAATCTGACGCCTCAGCCAGATTTGTACCGCTGATTTCCAGCTCCCTCAGTGATGTCAAATGAGATAAGACAGCCCCGTCCGACACCGGAGTATCCTCCAGCCAGAGTGCGCAAAGCGTTGTCATCTCCTCCAGGGCAGATAAATCCTCCACTTCATTTCCGCACAGGCTCAGATACTGCAGCTCCATACCCTCCAGGGGTGAAATATCTGTAATATCCTGATAATCCAATACCAGCGACTCCAGTGAGGGCAGCTGTCTGAGTTCATCCAAATTACTGATATCCCCTCTTCCGCTCCTGAGTGCGCTGTCGTTTTTCATATCATAATGGATCGCGTCATGCTCCGTCCAACTCCCCAGCACTTCATTCCCGCAGATAATAATCTGGCGCACCTCCGGCAGCCTTTTTGCAGGAATGGCCTCTTTCTCAGGGATGCCCAGTTCCTGACGGACAGCTTTTTCCAACAACGGATTACTGAACTCGGCTGATGAATTAATCTTCAGAATGCTTCCCGCAGCTATAAGGGTTGCTGCCGCCAAAATTACTGCAGCTACTGTTCCTGTGATCCTTTTGCCGCGCCGCGCATATTTTAAAGCGGCGGCTACCCTGCGGATACCGGCATACCGTTTGGCAGGGTCAAAGGCTGTGCATTTATTTATAATCCGTTTTAAGTCTCCCCGCACGGATGTATCACTGTCCTTTTCCAGACTGCCTGTTAACAGGAAACGCATAAGTATCCCCAGGGAATATATATCTGCTCTCTCATCCGTCTGCCCATAACCAAACTGCTCCGGTGCCGCAGTGGCCTGTGTCCCCAGAAAAACCGTATCTTCTTTATTTTCTTTTTTATACAGTCTGGCCGTGCCGAAATCTATCAATGCACAGTCTCCCTCCGGCGTCAGGATCACATTCTGCGGCTTAATATCCCGATGTATTACCGGCGGTCTGCAGCTATGCAGATAATCAATGACTCCGCAAAGGGAAAGCAGTATGCGGATGCTTTCTTCTTCGCCCAACCTCCCCTTGGCGCTCACCGCCTCTTGCAGGCTTTTTCCGGGGATATAGGAACGTAGCAGATACTCCTTTCCGTCCTCCTCCATATAAAAATAAGCCCGGGGGATCTGCGGATGGGAAAGCTTCTGTAAAACCGCATATTCCCCTGCCAGGGAATCCGGCCTTCCTGATGCACGGATTTTCAATATATACTGTTTTCCGTTCTTATCCTGAACAAGATAAACCTCCCTGTCATCCTCCGCCTTCAGGCAGGAATTCAGGCGTATATGATCCTTTATGGCATTCGGAAGAATGACTCTGTTCAGGATATCCCTCTCATATCTATTGAGAAAATCTTCCGTTTCACTCATTCCGCTTCTCCCCATATAACGGCATTTCCCCCAGTTCCGCCAACAGCTGCTCGGCTTCCAGAAGCGTTCCTTTTTTATCCAGTGCGTAAATCAGAGCTGCATCTCTTCTTATCTTTGGATAAAGGCTGCTATTGCCTGAAAGTGTGAGAAGCCTCTGCGTATCTTCTACGGAAAGCTGCATTCCAAAGGCAATCCTCAGCATCACATCCCTGCCGGCGCTTCTTTTCCCATCAAAAATCTGATAGATATAGGACTTGCTCAGGCCGGAGGCTATCATCACCTGTGGAATCGTCAGACCCTTCTCCTGCCTTTTTTCATCAAGAAATTCTTCCAGGGAAGGGGGCCTCATACTGCTTTCCCCTATGAAAATAATATGCCCAAAGCTCTTTTTGCTTTGCAGCAGCTTCATCAGCTCACCGGTATCAAGAGTTTTCATTTCCGTCACCCCTCTGCGCTCCTGGCGCACCTTCCTTTTCTAACGTGCAGTCAAACCTATGGCAGTTCGTCCAGATTCTCCATAATAAAGTCTATAAAGTACCTGCTGGCGATAGGAAGACTGTCTCTATCCTTATACCCGACAGCCAGAGTCCTCATCACCTTTGGCTCCAACGGCAATATTACAATCCGGTAACAGGTGCGCCGCAGCACCAATTCCGCCAGGATGCTGACCCCCAGCCCCGCCTCCACCATAGTCATAATCGCATAATCATCATGAATCCTGTATTTCACATCAGGCTCCAGGCCTGCGCTGTGAAACGCGTTCAAAGGCTCACTGAAATGTCCTTCCTCCAACAGAATAAATGGTTCCGCTGTCAACTCCTCCAGCCGGATTTTCTCTTCTCCGGCCAATCGGTGGCCCTCAGGCAGCACCGCCAGCATCTCCCCTTCCTTAACCGTAATGGTCTGCAGATCCCTAACCGCCTCCGGAGCAATAAACCCAAAATCCACCGCCCCACTCCTGATCCATTCGGGTATGGACGAATAATCCCCCTGATGAAAAAGAAACTGTACATTCGGATAACGCAGCTGAAACTTACGGATCAGCTGCGGCATCCAATGACAGGTAATACTGGAAATCGTCCCGATACGGATCAGGCCGGCTTCCAGCCCTCTTATCTCCTTCGCCTTCTCCTGCATGGCCTGATACTGAAAGATGCTCCGCTCAATAAAAGGATACAGCGCCTCCCCCTCCGGCGTCAGCTTCACGCCGGACCGGGAACGGTTCAGAAGCCGTAACGACATCTCATCCTCTAAAGAAGAGATCATCTGGCTAATCCCCGACTGTGTATACCCCAATATCTCCGCCGCCCTGGAAAAACTCCCTGACTCTACAATCTTTTGAAGAGCAATATATCTCTGCATTTCATATTACCTTTTCTAATATAAATATTAATTATTTTTGTTTTACTTATATTATATACCGGTATATACTGAAGAACAAGATATTTATCCCACGAAATTATAGCTGCTGATTAAGTTAAAAGCCTCAACGAAAGGGAAAAACGGGAGGAAGAAAATGTATATCACGGAATACAAGGAAGAATTTAAAAAGGATTTCATAGACCTGAATATGGAATGGATTACACGGTATTTTACTCCGGAAAAAGAAGATTATGAGGTGCTGGAAAATGTGGATTCCCTGCTTGCCTCCGGCGGTATGATTTACTGTGCTCTGGAGGATGGCCGGGTGCTTGCAGTCTGCATGACCGCCCCTCTGGAAAACGGTGTCTGGGAAATCTGCAAACTGGCGGCGTTGGGACAGTATACGGGAAAAGGCGCAGGCAGCGCAGTTTTTTGTTCCTGTATGGATTATGCCATTGCACACGGAGCGAAAAAGCTTACTCTCATATCCAACAGAATCCTGAAGCCCGCACTGCATATTTACAGGAAATGCGGATTTCAGGAAACTGCACTGGATAAAAGCTATTGGGGGCTGGAGCGGGCGGATATTGCGTTTGAGTATCTAATTCCAAATGAAAAGATATAACTCTTGCGTTTCAATAGTTTACGGTTGATAATCCCGAACCATATCTCTATTTGGTTCATCCATGAGCTATGTTTCGGGGTATATACGAAACGGATACGGTGGCTTGGGGTATGCAGGAATTCAGCCCGGCTTTGCTGGCTTTTCAGTATTCCTGATTTCCCCTTTTTACCCAGTTCATTTCCCAAATGGCATTCTTGCGCTGCCAGCTTTACCAGCATTTCCGATTTATGCGTATTTAAGCCATCGCATACAAAGACCCATTCCTTTTCCGGGGCTGCTGCAATTATCTGCCGTACTGCTTCACAAAAATCCATCTCCGTTCTTGTTTCATTTAAATAGGGCGGATACATTGTCCCGCTTGCTATATGGAAGAAGCCAATCAGGCTGGTCGTCCCGTGACGGATATACTCAAAATCTCTTGCCGCAGGATGGCCAGGTAGTGGCAGTTTATCAGGAAATTTATGCTCTAATGCCTGGATACCTGTCATTTCATCCACTGATACCACTTGAGTTCCTTCCTTTTCGAGAACCTGGGCGTGCAGGTATAAATCACAGATTTCATTTACCTTGGCGGTGAAGGTTTCCGGTGATTCCTGTTTTTCAGTGGAATGCAGCCAATAGCGAATTTTATGGGGCTTTATATTCACCTCATTTTTAAAAAACGGCTTACGGATTTCGCAGAAATCTGCTCCACAATCCCTTGTTTTTTAATCTCAGAAACAAGCAGATTTAAACTCCATTGGCTGGTTTCATACCCGAAATCGGAGGGATGTTTACAGGCAAGATCAATGATTTTAAGGATCTGTTCCTGGGTAAATATAGGAGAACGCCCGGAACGCCTATCATCAGTAAGAAGAGTTTTAATTTCAGCCTGAAGTTTTTCAGGAGACAGCATTTCCACCTCGGACAGGATGGGAATCATATCAACCGTTTTCTTTCGCATAATAGTCACCTCTATAATTTATGAGTTTATTATGCAACAAAATGGGAGAAAATGGTAGTACATATTTAATCATAGTTAATTGCGCAATGCTGTACTAGTCTACGGCCTTATAATATTGTGCCTGAGCGCTCCACAATTTGTAATACATTCCGGATTTGTCGCTCACCAACACCTCATGGCTGCCGCGCTGAGTCAGTCTGCCCATATGGAATACTATGATATCCTGGCAGAAACGACAGGAAGACAATCGATGCGAAATGAATACTGCTGACTTTTCACCTATCATTTGTTCCATCCTGCTATATATCTCAAACTCCGCAATTGGATCCAGTGCTGCTGTAGGCTCATCAAGTATAATGAATGGTGCATCTTTATATAATGCTCTCGCAAATGCAATCTTCTGCGCCTCTCCCCCAGAAATATTAATCCCATTCTCATCAAAATCCTTATATAATGCCGTTGAAAGCCCCTTCGGCAGTTTATCAAAACGTATTCCAAAGCCTGACTTACGAAGACATTGAACTGCTTTACCATAGTCGTAGGCAATGCTGCCGGCGACATTTTGCCCGAGTTCAAAAGAAAGTAATTTAAAATCCTGAAACACAACAGAAAACAGTTTCATATACTCATGATAACTGTATTTTTGAATATTGATTCCATTCAACAGAATCTCACCTTCAGTCGGATCATACAGACGACACAGCAGTTTTATAAAAGTGGTCTTCCCGCTTCCGTTCATGCCCACTACAGCAAGCTTCTGCCCTGCATGGAACTTCATTGATACATTATATAGTGCATAATTATCCTGACCTGGATACTTAAAAGAAACATTACGAAATTCAATCTCATATCCGTTTCTATTGTATTGGTTAATAGCTGCATCTCCTTGCTCCATTTTATTCGATAAGTCTAAAAAATTAAACACAGTATGTAAAAATGGGGTATTATTCCTTAAATCTCCTAACGCTTCAATTAGCGTGGACAATCCGCTGGATAATGCAATAATAGTGCTCACATATTGTACAATTGCGCCCACACCAAAAGCTCCTCCCAGCGCCTTTAAGCATACAAAGAGATATGCAACACCTACAAATAGTTGTGATATCGCTCCAGACATGGCACTGTATCCTCCCATAGGCCCTCTTGATGCCTTAGCAAGCTTTGAGGTAGGAATAAACGGGTTATACTTTTTCAAATTATTTCTACTAAGAATGTCCTGACGGTAGATACGTACATCAAGCGCCTTTGAACGATCATTCCCCAGTTCACCTAACCAAAATCCAAAAAGCCGATTTCCCAATTGGTTTTCATCTGCATACTTTATCCAGTATGAACCCGCTTTGACCGATAATACTGGTGCAGCAAATGTCACGCCTAACATAACCGCAAAAATAAGCAGAACCAATATAGGGTAATTAAGTATCATTGACCCTCCGTCATTTGTTTTGACTGGCAATATGAACATTGACGCAGTTAGAAAGCTCGCGCCAATAATGGACATAATGGCTCTGACAATTGTCTCAAAACTATATATAAGTTTATATAGTCCCCATCCCCCTGAGTCTGTATTTTGCCATATCTGGGATCGAAGTTCCTGTACGTGACTGTCATCCATATCCGCAAAATCCATCGACAATAGTTTTTCGATGAATACTTTATTTTGTGTATGCCATAAGCTGGCTAACTGAGTATTTTTCCATCGGGTCAATCCTGTACAGAGTAATGATAATACTGCAGACGTACTCATCAATGCCAGTACATATACCGTAAGTTGCTGCTGATCACGCGCCCCGGCAATCTCATCGATTAAACGTGCCAAAAGCCAAATATCTACGTAAGGCGACAAAGCTTCAATTATTCCACATATTAGGATGGATAGCAGCAAGCAAGGATTTTCTCTCCACCAGATGCCAAGTCCGCGTAAAGATAAATGTACTGTATTCTTAAAAGAAACAGGGGATTTTCTTTTACTCATTGTCCGTTCCTCCTTCTCTATAATATCTGCTTTGAATCTCGAAGAGATCGGCATATTTTCCCTTCTGCGCAATTAATTCTTCGTGTGTACCCACTTCAACGATATTACCTTCTGTGAGCAATATAATACGGTCACAAAATCTGGTGGAGGAAAGTCTGTGGGAAATATAGATAGACATCCGGCCATCCGTAAGTTCATTGTACTTGTTATATATTTCGTTCTCTGCGATTGGATCGAGTGCAGAGGTTGGCTCATCCAAGACGATAATCGGAGCGTTTTTATATAAAGCCCGCGCCAACATTAACCGTTGTAATTCTCCCCCCGATAGAATAATGCCATCTTCAAACACTTTGCCTATGTGCGTCTCCACACCATTAGGCAATCCGTCAATTTTCTCACGGAGTCCTGCCTGGTCAATGCATTGCTTCATCAAATCCACATTTATATTTTCATCAGCCTGTGCAATGTTTTCTGATATTGTCACATCAAGAACCGAATAGTCCTGGAATACAGCAGAAAAAAGCCGATAATAATCCCGCCGATTATATATTCTAATATCCGTATTATTTAACAGCACTCTTCCTTCCGTAGGATCCAGAAACCCGCATATAAGTTTAATGAGTGTCGTTTTGCCAGCACCGTTCAGGCCAACAACTGCTAACTTCTCTCCAGGCCGAATAATCAGATTGATATGAGATAATGTGTTCTTCTCAGACTCCGGATAGCGAAAAGAAACATCCTGCAGTTCAATCTGATAAGGAATATTCAAATCCGGAGTTATGGACAGGCCTTCCTCCATTTTAAATGTTTCGGGATATTCCAGGAATTCCCGGACTGCAGAGATGTCGAGACTTTGTTTCCGAAGGGTCGCAAGATCGGTCATAATTTTGCCTATCCCGCTAGTAAAAACATTTATCGTATTAAAGTACAATACAAACTGAGCGGCTGACATTTCATTCTTAAGTACAGCACCAATCAGAAAAAAATAGACAATACCGTTTCTCAAAAATGCAAGTATTACATCAATAATATTTCCACAAAAATAGACACGTTCTCCATGAGCGATAAAGCTTTGATACATACGGAGCATACTATTGTATACATCTTCTATCCAATCACGCATTCTAAAAATACGGACATCCTTTGCCAATGTATAATCTCTTGATTTTTCGCTCAGATAATTCATACGACGGGAATATTCCGACTCTTCATCTCTATGCCGATATCCCCAGCCATTGAGATAATTGCACACTGAAAAGCTGGCAATAGTAGTGACCAAAACAGCAATAATCATAAGCGGATTAAGCGCAGCAAGCAACGTAAGGAAAACAATAAATTCAACTGCATTTTTTAGCAGATTCATCACTGTTATCCAGATAGCCTCTGTAGCCGCCGAGTTACTGGTAACAAGCATTGAAGCCTTATCCATTTTCTTCCTGACTACCTGATTTTCAATATCGGGATACGACATGGTTAGTGCCTTATTTTGAATCATTGCTCCAATGGCAAGACGTACTTCAATTCGTCCGAACTGTGAACACGATGAAAAGTATGATTGAGCAGCACTTAACAATACCAGTGCTCCTGTAAACAATAATATGATTATAGTAAGTTCCACAATAGAAGCATGCGTTTCAACAGCTCCAAGTATAGAAGGTACGATAAAAAGCTGTGCAAGATTGAGCAAAATCGCAGAAGCCGCCATAGTTAGCACAAGTAAAATCACACTACGCCTTTGTCTCCATGCAAACGATATCATATATATAATATTCTGTCCTAAACTATGGGCAGACTTATGCTTTATATACTTAGCAGCTTTCAGCACCTTTGATGAAATAAACATTACGATTCTCCTTTTTCCTTTCAATGTTTCATCCATTTACGTCTTAGTCACTATAAAAGTTCTTCAAATCAAATTGATTATAGAATTTTTTGATAAAGAAAAGAAGAATGGAGAATGATTATAATTATTTTATCCCAAAAAGGGCTTTATCCTCTCAGGATAAAGCCCCATAAACCTACTTTATTATTTTACGAATTGTATCATAAGAAAGATGAAAGCGTTCACACAATTCATCAATACTCATACCTTTTAGGTATAAATCAATGATAACATTATTTCTTTCCTTATAATACTGTTTAGATCCACTTTCGCTTCCCCATGACTTTTTACACTTCGTTGAAGGAACATATAGCAATTGTCCGTTGACATAAAATGATAATTCTTCAAGAAGTTCCTTGGGAAGTACTTCTGCCGCATTCAAATATCCCACTATTTCATTCCATCCTTTACTTAATATTATTAAATAAAGTGCAGAATCAGCAGGTTATGCAACTTTCATAGCACCCATACAGACCGTCGCATATCTACTATTCTGCATGGGAATATTCAATAGCTGAATATATATAGTCCTTAATGATCACTACAAACACCTCCTTAGGTAAATCCAACAAACATTATGTTGTATATGCTTTTAGAGTATACCAAACTTTTTAGGGTAAAACAACTCCACTTGCTACACAACTCATTGATAAATAACATAGAAGAAAAGTATCTTCCCCATCGTCCTGTAACAGGAGAAGATATTTCATCTGGCCAATGAGAACATCAGAAAAAAATGAGCACTAAGATCCCGTGGATGGGATCAGATATTAAATCAGCTAATAGTGTTGTACGCGAATGGCCAGCCACCCCAGTCCTATTTCGCATCTACTCTCCAGCCTGTGTATCCTTGGGCTTCAGGGCCACTTCCTCTGAAAACGGCAAATTCGAGGAATCTCTTTCCGACGTAATTATCTGCATGTCTTCAGCAATCGGCCATTGTATTCCCAATCGTGCATCGTTCCATAATATACCGCTTTCATCCTCAGGATGGTAAAAATCCGACAGCTTATAGGAAAACTCGGCAACGTCGGATAAGACCAAAAAGCCATGGGCAAAGCCCTCCGGAATATATAACATATTTTTCTTTTCAGCACTCAGCACAATGCCAAACCATTTTCCAAATGTTTTTGATCCTTCCCGTATATCCACCGCGACATCAAATACTTCTCCCCTTAACACACTGACAAGCTTCCCCTGCTGGTGTTTCTTCTGAAAATGCAGGCCGCGCAAAACTCCCCTTCCGGAGGAAGAACGGTTATCCTGGACAAATTTCATTCCCAGCCTCGCTTTCATAAAATCATTTTCATTATATGCTTCGAAATTAAATCCTCTCGCATCTTCAAATATATACGGCTGGACCGTATAAAGCCCCTCAATATCCCCGCACTGCTTAAACTCAAATCTTCCCATGAATTTCTACATTTCCTTTCCTATTTGATTTTCCTTTGTCCAAACAAAGTATTCTCTTATAACAGTAACCAGAAAAAAGATGATTGCTATCTTTAATTTATCATGAATTCCAGAACATAACAACCATCTGCTGTCCGGATAACTTTGTATGTACATTGATACTCGTATGCTAATTTTCGCACACTGCTTCTCGTAAACTGATGTCAATATGCAGATTCCCGTATACTGATTCCCTTATATCCATAACAAAGGCAAATCAAAAAGCCGGCATCCTTTTACGAATACCGGCCATTGATTATATAAAGCGCTGTCATTATTCAACAGTCCAGCGCATTTACAGCGCCGGCCGTTGTCCGTCTATCTTCAGTCTTCCCAGAGAAGCTTTGCAGCCGCTTCAGCGGAAGCAAAAGGCCCGGGGATGGCTGCAACGCCCCTGTGTTCGCCTAGATAATCCGTGTCGAACAGGATGGAGGTGCCGTCCGGATTTTCGAAGCGCTGTTCCGGCTCAAAAGCACAGCCCAGCAGATCGCTGTCGATGATACCTACCTTAAAGGCTTTCATCACATCATACACATTTGTCCTGAGGTAATACTTTCCTTCCTCTTCCACCAGCTCCACGGATACCTGATTCTGATCATCCACCAGCTTATCCTTCTCATTCTTCCAGGCTTTGGCGCCGTTGAAATAAGCATTGCCGTTAACCCATACGGGAAGGTGTGAGAAGTGGTACGGGGTCAGCTCCATCATGTTGGCGGGCTTATCCATTTCAAACCAGCCAATCCATTCATCATAGGTAGGGTAATCGTCAAATACATGCGTTCCCACTTCCTGGTTATCGGAGGTTTTAAAGCCCATATCTTCTTTTTCCTCTGCCGCCGCGGCAGGCCAGTTCTGGATGAAAATATTGTTGTACATACGGTCGTCTCCGTGAAGGATCGACATAAAGCCGGCCACTTCGGTACGGTGACGGATATGATAAGGGGTATAACGGGGCTGATTGATACCGTTTACGGTATTGTCCGTTCCGCCGCCTACCGCCGTAAATGCGCCCAGAATCAGATTATGTACACAAGCCACACCTTCGGTTGCAATCCGCAGCGCCGCTTTGGAAAGCAGCACATTGTTGTCAATCAATGTGGGGCCGTGACCCACTTCAACGAAAATATCCTGGCTCATCATAGCGCCCTGCGCCATGGGAGTGCCTTCCGGCGCATGGTTGTCATGAAGCAGGTTCTGTGTAATCCGAGTGCCCTGCGCCTGCCAGTCACACCAGATTCCCATAGTGGAATGATGGATATGGTTGCGGCGGAACACAACATCGATGGCTGCATGGAATTTGATACCGGAAATCTCTGCGCCGCCCAGCTGCTGCATATTATTGATATGATGAATGTGGTTGTCCTCAATGAGGCTGAACACGCATCCCATACGTCCTACAATACCTGCCTGTTCGCAATGGTGGATATGGCAGCGTCTTACGATATGGCTGCCCACCTTTTCCTTCAGCCAGCCATGATACTGTCCGCGGCAGACCGCATCCCTCTCCATCTGGGTCGGGCTTTTCACATGTTTGTTGGTAAAATAATGATCATTTTCCGGATCGTAATATTTTCCCAGTGAAATACCGCAGCATTTACTGTTGCTGATTTCACAGTCTTCAATGATCCATCCCTTTGACCAGTGGGGGCCTACCATACCGTCCTGATAAGCGGCGGGCGGCGCCCAGGTGGTTGCAGCCTTGTTTACATTAAAGCCGCTGAAGGTGATATAATCCACTCCGGTTTTGGAGGGCATAAAGCAGTTGCGGCGCACATTGATATCCACATTTTCCTCGTTGGGGTTATGTCCCTGGAAATTGGCATAAATCACTGTGGTATTGCCTTCCTGCTCGGTATACCATTTATAAATGGAGAAATCATGATCCCAGGAAGGGGGATATACCTCACCCTTGATGCATTCCTCAAGAGTCTGGGTTTCATACAGCTGGCGGTCATTTAAGTATACGGCGCCGGTATGTCTTATGACAGGAGCGAAATACCAGTCCCCTCCCACAAAAGTGGTGTAAGGGTTATAGCTTCCGAATACACCGTTATCAATGCGGCAGACCCATACATTTCCCTGATAAGGTTCCCAGGAATCCACCGGTTCCGCACCGGTAATGACTGCCCCCAGAGGCTGCTCGCTGCGATAGGTAATTCTGGCATCCTCCGTTCCTCCATTCACCGGATCCACATATTCCCGGTAAATCCCTGGCGCAACTAAAACCTCATCCCCGGGCGCGGCAACCTTCGCTGCCTCGTTAATACGCCTGAAAGGCCTTTCCTTGCTGCCGTCGCCCTCTCTGGCCGCGGCTGCGTTCACATAATAAATCATACTTGATCTCCTTTCCTGTCGTGCGTTTTCTGTTTTTGTAACTGCCTGCTCCTTTCACAGCTGCACCAGTTACTTTTGCCTTTATAAAAACCGCCTGACTTTTCTTGCTAATCTTATAAAGCCATTATATAATCATTATATTAACCTGGAAATGTCGTATCCAGAAGGAATCAGTGTTTTTTTGTGTCCAAATCAGACTATCTTTGGAAGCCGGAAGGGGAATATAATGAAAAAAATCAAACCATTCAGAGATACAGGCGGAAAATTATCTCAGGAGGGCTTTCTGAAAAAACTGGGGATCCCAAAAACCTTTCTTACCTTTCATAACCTGGGCAGCTATACCTCGGAATTTGTGGAAATCGGAATGCCCTATATGATCATACATGAGTCAACCGACCATAAACGCGGCGAGCTGAATTCCCTGGAGTTTACGGAAAGCAATAAGAATTATTTTTTCTCCTCCACAAGCAGGCTGGATCTTGCCGGAACCCGTACTCTCCATTCCCACGATTTTTATGAACTGACCATCGTACTGGAGGGCGAGCTTCATCTGCAGATTGAAAATGAAACTGTAACCTACCATGCGGGTGAGTGCTGTCTGTGCAATAAAAATATACGCCACAAGGAGCTGCATGACAGCGAATTTGAAATCATTCTTTTCATGTTTCAGGAGGAATATATCAAATCCGTGCTGGAACAGGATCTGCTTTATGATGAGGAAGGAAGAAGCTGTACCAATCATACTTTTTTCCACCATCTTTTTGCGGAAAACCAGAAGCTTTCCTTTTACAGTGCAAAGGAGTATATCGACTTCAGAAGGAAAAAGAGCTTTGACCCCGATGATTTTTACAGGCTGATTAATGCCATCGTACTGGAACTGAGCGAAAGCCGTTCCGGCAGAAATTATATGGTAAGAGGATATTTCTGCCGATTCATCGCCATGCTGGGAGACGAGGAAAATTACCTGATCCAGACCCATCAGACCAGGATTTCCAAGGAAGAAAGGCTCTTCTACCAGGTATCCTGGCTGCTGCAGAACAGAAAGGGCAGGATCAGCCGCGGGGAATTGGAAAAAGAGCTAAACTATAACAGCGACTATATCAACCGGGTAATAAAAAAGTATACCGGCCAGACCCTGTCGGATTACAGCCGCGCCTTTCTGCTGAAGGAGGCGGCGGAGCTTTTGAAAAACACGGACAAAAGAGTGGGCGAAATCTGCGAGGAGCTGGGTTATACGAACAGGAGCCATTTCAACAGGCTGTTCATTGAACGCTATGGCATGACGCCCGCGGAATACCGGGCGCTGGAGCCGGACGCCTTTTAATTGGAAGAACCGGGGCTTCTGTCAGAAGCCCCGGCAAATCTCTTCATTATCTATCCTTTCACCGCCCCCGCCATCATTCCTTTGACCAGCTTATCCTGGAAAATAATAAAAAGGATAATCATGGGCAGCACGGACAATACCAGCACGGAAAGAATGATCGGGATATCCAGGGAATGCTCTCCTTTAAACTGTCCAAGAGCCAGGGGAAGCGTTTCATGGGGCAGGAAGATGCCCCCCTGGGCAAGTATATCGAACTGTTTTCGGAAGGAGTTCATAATCATGAATATGAACGGAACCAGCGTTACAACCAGCCAGGCCCAGGCGAAAAAATGGCAATTTCCCAGGCAATCCGGGATTTCAGCTTTTTCCCCCTGTAATCAACCTCTTTTTGCTTAACCATTTCAATAGTGCTCCTTTACCACAAAGCTCTTCTGGAACAGCAGCACAATTGAAGTAATCAGGAGAAACAGCCCTGCCGCGACACAGGGACAGTAGCCCATGTTGAACTGCTGGAAGGGCAGCTTATACATATAGGTTGCCATCAGCTTTATTCCTCCGGCCGGCCCGCCACCGGTCATATTCCAGATCTTTTCTTTTAGCCATATGCCCAAAACAGTCATAAAAGGATCGGGAAGATAACTTCCGAAAACCGGAAAAGAATTAATTCACTTGAATTATCTATTATATTGAGTGAAATATGTCGAATTTTATTTTTCATTCGATATAACGAACAAATATAAGTATTTCATATTGATTTTCTATTATAAGTAGAATATGATGATATTAACAAAATTGGAAAGAGGTGACTATAATGATTAAACGGGAACAGTACATGTGCCGAATTCGGCCCTTTATCGGAAATGATCTGATTAAAGTTCTCACAGGCATCCGGCGAAGCGGTAAATCAGTTATGCTGGATTTGATTAAGGAAGAACTGATTTCATCCGGCATAAGCGACGCACAGTTCATTACATTTAATTTTGAAGCAATGAAAAACGCCCATCTTTGCACGGCAGAAGCATTATATCGGGAAATTATTCAGCAGACAGCTGAAATTAATGGAAAGGTTTATCTTTTCTTTGATGAAATCCAGGAGGTAGTGAACTGGGAAAGATGCATCAATTCCTTCCGTGTGGAATTGGATTGTGATATTTACATCACCGGTTCTAATGCTAAACTTCTTTCCGGGGAACTGGCTACCTATCTTGCCGGCAGATATATTGAATTCATCATCTATCCTTTTTCTTTCGGGGAATTCCGGGAGCTTTACACCTCCGTATTTCCTGCTGCCAATCCGGCGCAAGCCTTCCGCGAATATCTTACTGCTGGCGGCATGCCCTACCTTGCCAATCTTCGCTATGCCCGGGAGCCATGCCGCCAATATCTGGAAGCGCTCTACGATTCTGTTGTTTTAAAGGATATCGTGAAGCGTAATAATGTACGTGATGTGGATCTGCTGGAACGGATTATCGCTTACATCACGGCAAATGTGGGGACTCCTTTTTCTGCAACCTCCATCACAAAGTTTTTTAAAAGTGAAGGCCGTACCGTATCCTCTGAAACCGTGCTCAACTATATCAGGTACTGTTTGGACGCTTACCTGTTCTATCGGGTAAAACGACAGGATTTACAGGGCAAACAGATACTTACGACAAACGAAAAATACTATATTGCAGACCATGGTATCCGTGAAGCCGTGTTCGGAGGCAATATGCGGGATATCAACCTGATTCTTGAAATTGTTGTTTTCATGGAACTGCTGCGTCGGGAATATACCGTCACCGTAGGTAAATCTGCGGAAAGGGAAGTTGATTTTATCTGTGAAAAACAGAATCAGAAGCTGTATATTCAGGTAACTTATCTTCTGGCCTCAGAAGATACCATTCACCGGGAATTTGGTGTCTACGATACTATCCGCGACAATTTCCCCAAATATGTGGTTTCCATGGATGAAATCGATATGAGCCGCAATGGCATCAAGCATCGGAATATCCGCGAATTCCTGTTATCTGAAAAATGGGAATAATTAATTATTGCATTTTCATTCATCCTGCGTTCTGAAATAATCTGCAATCTCCCGCATCCGGCCGCTTTGATCCACGCCGAAGGGACAGCGGTTATTGCAGTGAGCGCAGGATATGCAGGCATCCGCCCGGAGCTTTAATTCATAGTAATGTCCGGCCGCCATGGTATCTCCATTTCTTGCAAGGTCATAAAATTTGTTGACGGTTCCGATATCAATTCCCACAGGGCAGGGCCTGCAGTGGTTGCAGTAGACACATTTTCCCACCGCGTCCGCCGGCTTGAAGGAACCGATCACCGAATAATCCCTCTCTTCTGCGGAGGCCTCAAAAAACTGCAGCAGCTGTTCCGCCTGGGCCGCGGAATTCATCCCCGGCAGCACGGTAAGAACTCCGGGGCGGTCCAGGGCATACTGCAAACACTGGTATACCGTCAAAGCTTTGCCAAAGGGTGAAATGGAAGCATCCAGCAGCTGTCCGCCGGAAAATGGTTTCATTACCGAGATACCGATTCCTTCCGCCTCGCAGCGGCGGTACACGGCCGCGCGTTCATCCACTGTACCGTTGGCATAATCTCCTTTTTGGTAATCATATCCCGGATTTATGGAAAACATCAGCATATCCACAGGAGCTTCATCCAGCACACGCCGGATCGCCTCCGGCGTATGGGAGGACAGACCGATATGCTTCACCACACCCTCATTTTTCATCTGCATCAGATAATCAAAAGCTCCGTTTCTGCAATACTCCTCCCAATCTGATATTTCATCCAGGCAATGGATAAAACCATAATCTATGTAATCTGTTTTCAGCTGGCTAAGCTGCCAGTCTATGCTGCGCCGGATAGTTTCACCGTCCGTTGTCCAGCCATAGGCACCGGTTTCATAATTCGCGCCAAAATGCACCTGATACATCACACTTTTACGCACATCCCCAAGCGCTGTGCAAAAGTACGGAAAGGTCCTGCTCTCTGCAGTGGCAAGATCATAATAGTTTACGCCGCCCTCATAGGCTCTCCGGATGGCTTCCACTGCGTCTTTTTCACCGGCCTGCGCAATATAAGAGGTTCCAAACCCCAGCATGCTGATTTTGTCTTTAGTCCGTTTATTTATTCTATATTCCATCATTCGTTCCCTCCATATAAAAATCTTGTAAGCATCCGGGGGATTCCGGCGCTGTTTCCTGATGTTATTATATAATCCATTTTTGTAAATAGCCAATACCTTGTGGCTATGGCATGAAATTACCGATCAGAATATCTGTTGGCAAGGTATGCAGAAAAACTTATTATCCTTCCAAGATCGGCTGGTTCGTCTGGATTTCACCTGTCCGGAACCTGATTCTTTCCAATATAATTGTTCTTTGTACCGCTGCCGGGGCATCGATTCCCATGCGGTGATGGATATTCTGAACCGGCATAACGGCCACTGAATGCTGTTTACCCAGGCAAACAAAAAAACGAAATACACCTTTCCACACAAATAAAGCTGCCGCTTTACGATAATATTGCCCGTTAAAGCGACAGCCTTTTTTCATTCATTAAATTATTACAGGAAAGCCGTATATTCCCTCCGGGATTACCCCTTTACCGCCCCGATCATAACACCCTTCACGAAATACTTCTGCACAAACGGGTAAATACACAGCACCGGTACAGTTGTCAGTATGATGGTGGCGTATTTAATCGCTTCCGCAAACTGGTTCACCTGATCGTTTTCCGCCGCGGCCGAATTGAGGACATTGGAGTTGGCAATTAATATAGCCCTCATGATATTCTGGATCGGAAGCTTGTTGTTATCCTGCAGATAAATAGAAGCATTAAACCAGGAGTTCCAGTGGCCCACGCCATAGTAGAGCAGCAGCACCGCCATGGTAGGCTTGATCAGCGGCGCGACGATGCGGAACAGGATAGTGAGATCGTTTGCCCCGTCAATATACGCCGATTCCATCAGGGAATCCGGCATGGCCTCGATTGCCGTTTTGCATATAATCGAATTATAGACGCTTACCGCACCGGGCAGGATCAGCGCAAAAAGGGAATTGTACAATCCGAGGCTGCGTATATTCAGATAGGACGGGATCATGCCTCCCGAAAAAAACATGGTAAACAAAATTAAAAACTGGATTACCGGCTTGAACATCATTTTCTTTGACGCCATAAAATATCCGGTAAACAGTGTGAGAAGTATATTGATCGGCAGGGATACGCACAGCACGATCAGGATATTTTTATATCCTGACAGCAGCAGGGGATGCGTCAGCGCCAGCTTATACGCCCCCAGCGTGAACTCATGCGGCCAGAGTATCATCCCCGGATGGGACACCAGGTACGTATTGGATGTAAAGGAAGCGCACAGGACATACCAGATGGGATACAGCGTCACAATACACAGCAGTATCAGAATAGCTGCGTTTACCCCTGAAAAAATCCTGTCCCCGCGGGATTCTATACGCTTCTGTCGTTGAGAATAGCTTTTCTTCATGTCGTTGTTTCCTCCCTGTCAGAACAGGCTGGATTCCGTGGATTTCTTGCTGATTGCATTCGTTATCAGCAGAAAAACCACATTGACCAGCGTATTGAACAGCCCGATGGCGGTTGATTTGGAATACATAGGCGTACCGCTGGTGGGAAATGACAAACGGTAAGTATATGTGGAAATCACATCCGCCACATCATAGGTAGACGCATTGTACAGCAACAGGATTTTTTCATAGCCTACGTTCAGGATATTGCCCATCCGCAGGATAAAAAGGATCATAATGGTGGGAAGCAGGCCGGGCAGCGTGATATGAAGCATCTGCTTGAACCGGTTGGCCCCGTCCACGCGCGCCGCCTCATACTGCTCCTGATCTATCGCGGACAGCGCCGCCAGGTAAATAATGGAATCCCAGCCTATTTTCTGCCAGATATCCGACACCACATAGATGATCCTGAAGTAGGACGGGTTCACCAGATAGTTCTCCGCCGTTCCTCCGAAATAGCCCGCTATCTGTCCGAATAGCCCGTCCTGCATACAGAAGATTTTTACCATGGCGCACAGGACAACCATGGAAATAAAATAAGGCATGTATGTAATTGTCTGTACCGTCTTCTTAAACGTCCGGTTGCGCACTTCATTTATGAGAAGCGCCAGAAGAATCGGCGCGGGGAAGCTGAAGATGATCGTCAGCCCGCTGAGCAGGAATGTATTCTTGATAACACGCGGGAAATAAGGATCCGTGACGAAATTGACAAACCATTTGTACCAGGGATTTGCCCAGGATGAGCCCTGGATCCCCCTTGTGATTTTGTAGTCCTTAAAAGCAATGATCAGGCCGTACATCGGTTTATAACAAAACAGCGCCAGATAAACAAGGACCGGGATGATCATCACATATTTCCATTTGTTCATGTTCCAGTCCCTGGTCAGCCTTTTTTTGAGAGTTCCGGCGCCGCCCTTTGCAGCATCTGCCTTCATATCTGTTCTCCTTTCAGCGTTTATAGCCGGACAGCAGCGAAAGGCATACGCCTTTCGCTGCTGCCGGTTGCTTCCAAGCTTTTTTACCGCTTATTGTTAACGCTCTTTGTACCGGTCATAGCAGGCCTGACGGATTTCAAGTACGCGGGACAAATTGTAGGTTTCCAGATCTGACAGATATTTTTCCCATACGGCATCATCATTGATGTCCTTGGAGCCTGTGAGGAATTCGGCAAAGCTTTCTTCCACAAAGGTTGGGATATTCTGCGCTATCTCATCCAGCTCGTCTGCCTCTGCGGTGGTAAAGGTAACGCCTATCGGCCATTTCCATCCGCTGGTGACAGCCCGATTCTTTTCTTCATCATCCGGATATACGTAAAACCATGTGTTATTGGCTTCAATCGCCGCTTCACTGTTCTTTAAATACAGCAGGTTGGTTGCCTGGATCCCGGGAGCGCCCCAGGTAAGGCCATTATATTTTGTCATCGGATCGGTATCCTTGTCATCCGTCACAAGGTTTGTAAAGGCCGGAACACCCTGGTCGTCATACTCCCAGGATACGCCCTGCGTGCCGTAATTCCAGTACAGGGAACCTTCCTCCGTGTATGCATAGTTCAGCATCTGAAGGCAAAGCTTCATCGTCTCCTCGTCCGCCGATTTGGTAATGACAGTCGTCTGCGTACCAATACCGGGGCCGCCGAATATGGAAGAAATCTCACCGTTATCCGACTTGGGATAAGGGATGCCGATCCATACCGCTTCCTTGCCGTCCGCCTCACGCTCCGTATTCCAGATATTCATCTGGCCCATGGAGGTGATTGAGATGCCGCATTTATCATTGTGAATCTTATCCTTGATAGTTGTGTCGTCCTCCGTCATGATATCCTGATCGATCAGGCCGTCTTTCCACAGCTTGTACTGCCAGCTCACATAATCACGCCACTCCGGCTGCGCCTGGCCGAGGCCGACCTTGCCGTCCTTCACATACCAGCCGTTCCCGGCATCCGCGTTCCCATATGCGCCAAACGCCCCTGCAAGGCCCTCCGCCTTATATCTGACTGAAAATGAAGAATTAAAGGTAGCGCCGTATTTTTCATTGAATACGCGGATTACATTTTCAAACTCGGAAATAGTTTCCGGTATTTCCAGGCCGCATTCATCCAGCCAGTCCTTTCGCACTACGGGTCCCTGGTAGCTGTCGTTCCAGCCGCCGTCCTCCCGGAAGAAGCCAAAGGCATAATACCGGCCGTCGTCCGTCTTCATTGCCCTGTCATAGGCAGGGTTGCTTTGCAGCCATGCATAATAATCCGGCGCATACTGCCTGATATAATCCGTCAAATCCCATATGATTTCATCCTCTATGTACTGGTTGGCGTTGTTCATCCAGTAAACGCCCATAATATCCGGCAGGTTAGCAGGATCTGCCAGCAGGGTGGTTGTAAAAGTTGTCCCATCGGATCCGGTGGTAGGGAACAGCCAGTCGATTGACACTCCCAGCTTCTCAGCCAGCTGAATCTCCATCAGCCGCTCTCCGGGGGCCAGCTCGCCCTTTAAGATCGCCTGGCGCAGGGTGTTGAACACCACGTCGCGCAGCGGAAGATATTCGTTCATATTCACTTTAAAATTGTTCTCCATCACCTTGGCCTCCTGTAATTAATCTCGTTTCACGTTGTAAAATCCGGTCAGATAAACCTGCTTCGCCAGCTTGGCGTACTTCCCGAAGCGCAGCGCCTCATAGGCCGCCTCAGCCGCCCGCGGATTGGTAAACAGCCCGAACACGGTGGGGCCGCTGCCGCTCATCATGGCGTTTTCCGCCCCGCACTCCAGCATGGCCTGCTCAATCTGGCCGATCACCGGGTATCTCCCGGCCGTGACCAGCTCCAGCACGTTGCCGAATTTCCCCGCCACGCGGTGGAGGTCCTTTTCCCGGATCGCGCGGATCATGCCGTCGATATCCGGGTGCTGCTCCGGCTTTAAATCCATGGCGTCCAATGCCTCGTAGACCACCTTGGTGGACACGCTGATCCCC